>JAABVA010000270.1_pt1 | contig 68654 bp, 80 predicted proteins | sample 5560331 | NCBI WGS metagenome assembly JAABVA01 (sample SAMN12812661, study PRJNA571458) | rock metagenome | isolation source: Antarctica rocks | place: Antarctica: Victoria Land, Mt New Zealand sud | collected 2016-01-07
GCGTCGTAATCAGCCCGAAGCAGAATGGGCATGGCAAACCTCCACCGTTCGCCACCTTGAATCAGATCATTGCCGCTTTGAAAACCCCAGGAGTCAGACTTTCAGGAACTTGGTATAAGCGGTTGTCGGTGCCGTGCACGCTGACCTGGACCACAGGACCACAGCAAGCCGTATGCAATCCCGGTGGCGTCCAGCATGGCCAAATAAGCCTCAGGCGTGGCAGCCGAGGGCGTGTAGCTGCGCGTGTCGAGAAAGGGGTGATCCGGCGGCAAGCCGATCACGTGGGCATGGCAATCGACGGTCTTTGGCGGAACACGGAAGCGCGTTGGGCCGCTCGGGTCGGCATCGGGACTAGGGCAGGCGGGCGCGTCGGTCATGGCGGCACCAGAACGGGAAGGCCCGGAACATGCCCGGGCCTGATGACAGAGGCGGGCTACATCTCGGAGTAGCTGCCGTTCTTCCATACGTAGAACACATAGTCGGACTTCGTGACGTCGCCCTTCTTGTCGAAGGTGATGTCGCCCAGCACACTGCTCCAAGTGCCGCTGTGCATGGTGTCCGCAACCTTCTTGGCGTCGGCGCTGCCGGCCTTCTTCGCAGCCTCCGCCCAGACCTGGATGGCGGCGTAGGTATAGAGCGTGTAGCCCTCGGGATCGATGCCCTTCGCCTTGAAGGCCGCCACAGCCTGCGCTGCGGTCGGGCGTTTCCGCGGGTCGGATGGGAAGGTCATCATCGTGTTTTCGCCGGCTGGGCCGGCGATCTGCCAGAACTCGTTGGTCGCCAGCGCGTCGCCGCCGACGATGGTCACCTTCATCCCTTGTTCCTGTGCCTGACGCGCGATCAAGCCGGTCTCGGTGTGGTAGCCGCCAATATAGATGACATCGACGCCGGCCTGCTTCATGCGGCTGACGATGGCAGCATAGTCCCGCTCCCCGGGAGTGTAGGCGGCATACATCGTTTCAGTCACGCCATTGCCGTTCAGCGACTTCTTGGTTTCGTCGGCTAGTCCCTTACCATAGGCTGAGTTGTCGTGCAGGATCGCGATCTTGCGTCCCTTGAACTCCGTCGCAAGATATTTACCGGCGACGATGCCCTGCTGGTCGTCGCGGCCGCAGACCCGGAACGTGTTCCAGCCGCCGTCATCCGTCAGTTTGGGGTTGGTGCTGGCGGGGCTGATCTGCAGCATGCCCTCCTCGGCATAGACCTTGTTTGCCGGAATCGAGCTGCTGGAGCAGAAATGCCCAGCCACGAAGACGACCTTGCGGCTCGCCATCTGGTTCGCGACCGACACCGCCTGCTTCGGGTCGCAGGCGTCGTCGCCGACCTCCAGCACGAGCTGCTGGCCATTGACGCCGCCGGCCTTGTTGATGTCGGCGACTGCCTGCTCGGCGCCCGCTTTCATCTGCGAGCCGAACGTGGCGTTGCTTCCAGTCATCGGGCCTACAGTCGCGATGTGGACCTGCGCCTGCGCTGCAGCGCCGGCCAGGGTGACGGCCAGCACGGCGGCGCTGGCGAACAAGGTCCTATGGAGCATGCAACGTTCCTTCTTGTCAGGAATGGTTTACCCTATGCGGAAGCGCGGAGGCGGGGAAGGGTGCTAGTGCCCGCCCTCCAGATAGGCCGCGCGGATTTCCGGCCGTGCCAGCAGCTCGGCACCAGGCCCGGCCATCGTTATGACGCCGTTCACCAGAACGTAGCCGCGATGCGCGAGGCGCAGTGCCTGGAACGCGTTCTGCTCCACCAGCAGCACCGTGAGCCCAGTCTCCCGGTTGAGCTGCCGGATCGCGCCGAAGATCTGCCGGACTACCAGCGGCGCGAGCCCCAGGCTGGGCTCGTCGAGCAGCAGCAGGCGCGGCTGGCTCATCAGGGCGCGGCCGATCGCCAGCATCTGCTGCTCGCCGCCGGACAGGGTGCCGCCGCGTTGCGTCAGGCGCTCCTTCAAGCGCGGGAATAGGCCGAACACCAGATCCCGAGTTGCGGCATAGTTGCGCATCTGCACAACCTGCGCGCCCATCAGCAGGTTCTCGTGTACCGTCATGCAGGCGAAGATGCGGCGGCCCTCGGGCGCCTGCGCCATGCCCATGTGCATGATCTCGTGCGTCGGCAGCGCCGTTATGTCGCGGCCGTCGTAGATGATCTCGCCATGGCGGGCATGCGGGCTGCCGCAGATCGTCATCATGAGCGTGCTCTTGCCGGCACCGTTCGCGCCGATCAGGGTCACGATCTCGCCCTGCGCCACCTCGAGATCGACGCCCTTCAACGCCTGGATCGCGCCATAGAACGCGGTGACGCCGGTTAGCTTGAGCAAGGAAGCCGTCATTGTGCAGCCGCGAGCGGGACGTCAGGATCGTCCTCGTCGCCCTCGCCGAGATAGGCCGCGATCACGTTCGGGTCGGCACGCACCTGGGCCGGGTCCCCGTCGCTGATGCGCTTGCCATGGTCGAGCACGACGATGTGGTCCGAGATGCGCATGACGACACCCATGTCGTGCTCGATCAGCAGCACCGAGCAGCCGTCGGCCTGGATGGTCTTGAGCAGCGCTGCCAGCGCATCGCTTTCGCGCGGGTTGAGTCCGGCGGCTGGCTCGTCGAGGCACAGCAGCACCGGGGCGGTGCACATGGCGCGCGCGATCTCGAGCCGGCGCTGGTCGCCATAGGGCAGCGCGCCGGCGGGATCGTCGGCGCGGGGCAGCAGGTTGATGCGGTCGAGCCAGCCGCGGGCGCGGTCGATGGCGGCGACCTCGGCCTTGTGGTGCCCGCCGAGGCCGAACACCGCGAGCAGGCCGGAGCCTACGTTCGGCATCAGTGCGTTGTGCTGCGCGACCAGCAGGTTCTCCAGCACGGTCATGCCGGCAAATAGGCGGATGTTCTGGAAGGTGCGGGCGACGCGGGCGCGCCGGGCAATGCGGTGGCCCGGCAGGGTCTGCAGCCGGAATGCCGCGCCGTCCGGATGGGTCAGCGCGAGATCGCCGGAGGTGGGCCGGTAGAAGCCGGTGATGCAGTTGAAAACCGTCGTCTTGCCGGCGCCGTTCGGGCCGATTACCGAGGTGATCTCGCCGCGCCGGGCCTCGAACGAGAGGGCATTGACCGCAGTCAGCCCGCCGAACCGCATCGTGAGGTCGGTCACCCGCAACAGGACGTTATCCACGGCCTTCGGCCACCATCTCGGTCGAGATCTCGCGCCGCCGCCCGAGCGCCACGCTGGGAGTCCGGCCCGACACCAGGCCACGCGGGCGCAGCACCATGATCAGCACCAGTGCCGCGCCAAACAGCAACATGCGGTATTCCGCAAGGTCGCGGAACACCTCGAACCCGCCGATCATCACGACCGCCGCTAGCGCCGTGCCGAGCTGGCTGCCGAGGCCGCCCAGTACGACGATGGCGAGCACGATCGCGCTCTCGATGAAGGTGAAGCTTTCCGGGCTGATGAAGGCGTTGCGGGTGGCGAAGAACGCGCCGGCCAGGCCGCCGAACCCGGCGCCGATGGCGAACGCGGTGAGCTTCGTGACCGTGACGTTGATGCCGAGCGAGCGGCAGGCGATCTCGTCCTCCCGCAGCGCCTCCCAGGCGCGGCCGAGGGCGACGCGGCGGAGCCGGAGCGTCACCCAGTTGGTCAACAGCGCAAGGCCCAAGATGACGTAATAGAGGAACGCGACCCGTTGCGTCGGGCTGTATTCGATGGGTACACCGAGGCCCTCAAGAAAACCGGTGAACGTGCCCGTCCCGCCTGCTGCGCTGAACTGTAGGCCAAATAGCGTGGGCCGCGGAATGCCGGAGATGCCGTTCGGGCCTCCCGTGATGCTGGCGGCATTCAGTATGACGATGCGGATGATCTCGCCAAAGGCGAGCGTCACGATGGCGAGGTAGTCCCCGCGCAGCCGCAGCACGGGGAAGCCGAGCATGACGCCCCAGGTCGCCGCGAACAGCCCGGCCAGCGGCAGGCAGGTCCAGAAGCCAAGCCCGAACGTCTGCGCCAGCAGCGCATATGAGTAAGCGCCGACCGCATAGAACGCGACATAGCCCAGGTCGAGCAAACCGGCGAGCCCGACCACGATATTGAGCCCCCAGCCGAGCATGACGTAGGTGAGCACGAGGATGCCGAGGTCGATGCCATAGCGGCCGGAGATGAAGGGCAGCACCACGGCAAGGGCCAGCAATGCCGGGGTAAGGAACCGGCTGGACCGCTTCAGCGTCTCGGCAAAACGCCGGTTTGCGCGGTAGTTGCCGGGCCGCTGCCCGCGCCAGGTCAGCAGCAGCAAACGGCCGAAAAACACGGCGGCGACGGCGGCGGCCACCGCCAGCGGGCGGGGCACGAGGATCAGGCTGGTGGGACCCGAATCTGTCTTCAACCCGATCATCGGCCCGAACAGCCCCAATGCCACCAGCGCCGAGATGCCAGCGTCCTTGAGGTTGGGGTTCATACCTTCTCGATGTCCGTGCGGCCCAACAGGCCCGTCGGCATGAAGATCAGCACGATCACCAAAATGCTGAACGCCGCCACGTCCTTATACTGCACGCTGAAATACGCGGACCAGAACGTCTCGATCAGGCCGATAGCGAGGCCGCCGAGCACGGCGCCCGGCAGCGAACCGATGCCGCCCAGCACAGCCGCGGTGAACGCCTTTACCCCGGCGACGAAGCCGATGAAGAAGTCGATGACGCCGTAGTACAGCAAGAACATCAGCCCGGCGACCGCCGCCAGCGCCGCGCCGATGACGAAGGTGAGGCTGATGGTCCGGTCCGTGTCGATCCCGAGCAGCCCGGCCATCTTGAGATCCTGCTCGCATGCCCGCATCGAACGGCCCAGCGGCGTCGCGGACACGAGATAGGTAAAGATTGCGAGCACGCCCAGGGTGGTGACGACGATGACGATCTGCATCCAGGACAACTGGACGGCGAACCCGTCCACGTTCATCAGCTGGATGCCGCCCGGGATCAGCGGCGCGATCGGCTTGACGCGCGCGCCCTGGCTGACCTGGGCGAAGTTCTGCAGCACGATGGACATGCCGATTGCGCTGATAAGCGGCGCCAGGCGGAAGCTGCCGCGCAACGGGCGATAGGCGACGCGCTCAATGGTCCAGCCATAGAGCGCTGCGATGGCGGCGGCGAACACCAGTGTGAGGGCGAGGGCCAGCGGGACTGAGGAGATGCCGAAGCTCGATAGCAAAGTCAGTGAGATGAGCGACAGGAAGGCGCCGATCATGAACACGTCGCCATGGGCGAAATTAATCATGCCGATGATGCCATAGACCATGGTGTAGCCGACCGCGATCAGCCCGTAGATCATGCCCAGCGTGACGCCGTTGATGAGCTGTTGCAATGCGTACGCCACCCAACCTCCTGCCAGCCTTGCGAACGACGTCGCATCCGCCCGTGCAGGAAACACGGGGCTGGTCTGCTATGCAAGCTACGAGGCTAGGCGAGTGATGATGCGCGCGTGACTTTTCAAGCTGGGTCGACGCTGCTATAGCCGGGTCCAGCGGGTGCCTAGCTCAGTTGGTAGAGCAGCTGACTCTTAATCAGCGGGTCGTTGGTTCGAACCCAACGGCACCCACCAAATTCAAGCTGCTGCCCGGCCGATCACCGCCCATAAAGGATCACTGCGGCGGCCATTCCGCAGCGTGCGGCCCTCAACTTGTTCGAAACCGGCACGCTGCAAATAGAGTTCGACCAGGCGGCACTGGTCCCGGCCGTCCAATGCCTGCCAGATCGCGACCGCCTTGGTCGGGAAACAGCGGTTCGAAAAGCTGATCACCACCGGCGCGCCTGGGCGCAGCACCGTGCCCAGGCTCGCGAACACCTCCGCCGGGCGCTGAACGTATTGTATGGATACGCACATGCAGGCCGCGTCGACGCTCGCCGGCGCCAAGGGCAGCGCCGGGTCGGCATTGAGATCTTGGGTGAACCAGCGGTCCAGCCGGGGGTTCGCCTCCAGCTCGCGGGCGTTCATGCCGTGGCCGATCACATCGGCATAGGCGACATCGTCTGGCAGGTGGCTCACCCAGCTCGACATGAGGTCGAGCACGACGCCGCCCGCCGGGAGCAACTGGCGATAAAGCCCGGTGACCGCAGCGATGGCCTCGTCGTCGATGTGCGTGACCAGCCGGGCCTGCGCGTAGAACCGCGTGTCCGGGGAGGAATCGGCCTTGGCGAATGCACCAGCCGGCAGCTCAGGAAAAGCGTGGTCCATGGTGCGTCACGCCTGCTCGAAGTCGAAGCTGCCGTCCTTCGATTGCCACTGCTGGACCGTCAGCACCTTGGCGCCGCCGCGGCTCTCATGCGGGCCGTGCACCTGGCCGGCCGCATGGGTGAGAAAACCGCCTACGCCCAGCTCCTGTCCGCCGTCGATCAGGTCGCCTTCGAGCACATAGTGCATCTCGGCCCCGGCCTGGTGCTTATGCGCCGGGATGCGTCCGCCGGCCGGCAGGTGCACGATGGTGGTCACCACGCCGCGGGCCTGGTCCTCGTTCAGGATCTGGATGCGAAATTCGCCCTCGGCGCCAGGGATTTGGAATGGGGTCGCCTCGATATCGGCGGTGGCGAGCTTGATTAATTGTGCATCCATGGCCGTCTCTCCTTCAACGCCGGCAACAACGCAACGCGACGCCCTCAGGTTCGCGCTTCCGTCTAACCGGCGCTCGCGCCTATTATGTGGAATACGACCGACAAGGAACCGCCCCAATGGACACCAAGCATCCCGAAACCCTTGCTCTGCACGCCGGCTGGCGTCACGACCCCGCCACCAACGCGGTCGCGGTGCCGATCTACCAGACCACCAGCTTCCAGTTCGACAGCGCCGACCACGCCGCCGACCTGTTCGCCCTAAAACAGCTCGGCAACATCTACACCCGCATCATGAACCCGACCGCGGACGTGCTGGAGAAGCGCGTCGCGGCACTGGAGGGCGGCGCTGCGGCGCTGGCGGTGTCGTCGGGCCAGGCTGCGTCGGCGTTGGCGGTGCAGAACCTCGCGCGGGTGGGCGACAATATCGTCAGCTCGACCAACCTGTATGGCGGCACCTACAACCTGTTCGCCAATACCTTCCGCGACCAGGGCATCGAGGTCCGCTTTGTCGACCCGACCGACCCCGAGGCGTTCGCCCGCGCGACCGACGACCGCACCCGGGCCTACTACGCCGAGACTTTGCCGAATCCAAAGCTCGAGGTGTTCCCGATCGGCGAGGTGGCGGCGATCGGCCGGAGCTTCGGCATCCCGCTGATCATGGACAATACGGCATGCCCGTTGCTGGTGCGGCCGTTCGACCATGGCGCGGCCATCGTCGTGTATTCGGCGACCAAGTACCTGGGCGGGCACGGCACCTCGATCGCCGGGCTGATCGTCGATGGCGGCAACTTCGACTGGGCGGCCCACCCGGACCGCCAGCCGGCGCTGCACCAGCCCGATGCAAGCTATCATGGCGCCGTATGGGTCGAGGCGGCCAAGCCGCTCGGCCCGGTTGCCTACGTGCTTAAGGCGCGAGTGACACTGCTGCGCGACCTCGGCCCGGCGCTCAGCCCCTTCAACGCTTTCCTGGTGCTGCAGGGCATCGAGACCGTCGCGCTGCGCATGGAGCGCCATTGCCAAAACGCGCAGGCCGTCGTCGATTTCCTGGTGAAGCGCCCGGAGGTGGCGCGGGTCATCCACCCGTCGCAGCAGACCGGCGTCGCCGCGGCCCGCGCGGCGCACTACATGCACGGCGGCTATGGCGGCTTGGTCGGGCTGGAGCTGGCAGGCGGCGCCGACGCCGGCCGGGCCTTCATCGACCGGCTGCAGATGGTGCTGCACGTGGCCAACATCGGCGATGCGCGGACGCTCGCGATCCATCCGGCGAGCACGACACACTCGCAGCTCGAGGCCGAGGAGCAGATGGCCTCGGGCGTCAGCCCCGGCTATGTGAGGTTGTCGATCGGGATCGAGCATATCGACGACATCCTGGCCGATCTCGGGCAGGCGTTGGATGCGGTCACGCTGCGCGTCGCCGCCTGAGCCTAAAGTGGTCGAGGCCGCGCAGCCTGCTCGGCGAGCAGGCGCTTCACGTCGGCCTTGACCACCTTGCCATAGCCGGACTTCGGCAGCGCGTCCCAAACCTCGATCCGGCTCGGCCACTTGTACGTGGCGAGGCACCCGTCGAGCCGTTCCAAGACGGCGGCCGGTTCAACCGGGGTGCCGCCACGCAATATTAGAACAGCCACGCCGCTCTCGCCCCATTTCGGGTGCGGCATTCCGACGACGCAGGCCTCGGCGACGCCGGGGTGCAGCATCAGCAGCTCCTCAATCTCCCGCGGATACACGTTGCTGCCGCCGGAGATATACATGTCGGACGCTCGCCCGGTGATGAACAGGAAACCGCTGGTGTCGAGGTGGCCGAGGTCCCCGGTATGGAACCAGCCGTACCGGAACGCCTGCGCGTTGGCGTCGGGATTGTCGGCATAGCCAAGGAAAACGGCCGGGCCACGCACGCCGATCTCTCCAGTCTCGCCCGGCGCCAGCCGTGCGCCGTGGGGGCCGAGGATCGCGATCTCCATGCCGGTGCGCGCCTGGCCGCAGGTGCCGAGCGGGATTTCCGGGTCGTCGTCGATCGTGTGCAGATGGGGCGGCAGCACGGTGATGTTGCCCGTCACCTCGCCAAGTCCGAAGTACTGCACCAGGACCCGGCCGAGTTTTCGTAGTGCGTGCTGCTGGTCGACGCGGAACATCGGCGCTCCGGCGTAGATGACATAGCGCAGCGAGGAATGGTCGTGCCGGTCCACCGCGGCGTCGCGGGTCAACATGGTCAGGATCGTGGGGACGGTGAACAGGTTGGTGACCCGGTGCTGCTCCACGAGGCGCCAGGCCTCGGCGCAGTCGAGCGTTTCAGACTCAAGCAATACGCTCGCCGCGCCGCGTGCGACCTGCGTCACGGCATGGATGCCGGCACCGTGGGACAGCGGCGCCACAACAAGGGAGACGTCCCGCTCGGTCGTGCCCGGCATGAGGTCGCAAAGGTGGCTGAGAGTGACGAATGCCATCTGCCCATGGGTCAGCACCCCGGCCTTGGGCCGCCCGGTCGTGCCGGAGGTATAGAACAGCCAGCATGGATCATCCCGGCCGACGTCCGCGGGATGGTGATGGACGGCATCGCCTTCGGCCAAGTCATCCCACTCGGCGTCTCCGGTGTCGCCGGGTCCACCGATGGCGATGCGGACGCGAAGAGCCGGATTGGCGTCGGCAGCCGCCGCGGCATGGCCCGGAAACGCCCCGCCAACGATGTGCGCCGTCGCCTTCGACGATCCAGCGAGATAGGCGACCTCGGTCGGCGTCAGCCGGACGTTCGTCGGCACCCAAACGGCGCCCAGCGCCCAGGTGGCCCACATCGTCTCGAACAGCGCGGCGCCGTTCGTGGCGTGGACCAGCACGCGGTCCCCCTTGCCGATCCCGAGCGCACGCAGCCCCGCGGCGGCGGCGCGGACACGGGTGGCGAGTTCGACCCAGGTCCACATCCGGGTGCCGCGGATCAGGCCGGGACGCCCGGGATGGCGCTGCGCCGTTTGGAACAGCAGGTTCGACAAGTTGCTGGTCGGAATCATGCCGCCATGGTGACAGGCCCGGCCGGTTGCGGGAAGCTTCCGCGTCAAACGCGAGGAGCCCAGGATGCCCATGACGCCCGCCGCACCGAGGCTCGCCGGTCCGAGGCTTATCGGCCCGAGGCTCAATGGCAAGGTCGCCGTGGTCACGGGAGGCTTGTCGGGGATCGGCGCAGCCATCGCCCTGCGCCTCTCGGCCGAGGGCGCCCGCGTCGTCGCGGCCGACCTCTCGGCGCAAAATCAGACGCTGCAGAACGGCGCCGCGGCGCATGACGGGGTGGAGCCTGCGCCACTGGATGTCACGGACGAGGCCTCGGTCGCGAGCTGCTTCGCGGCGGTCATGGCCCAGCATGGCCGGCTGGACATCCTGGTGAACTCGGCTGGGATCGGGCGCGACATCCCGTTCCTCGACACGTCGGCCGCGGAGTTCGACCGTCTGGTCGCCGTCAACCTGCGCGGCACCTTCCTGGTTGGCCAGACAGCGGCGCGGCACATGATACAAGGCGGGGGCGGCACCATCGTCAACATCGCATCGGTCTCGGGTCTGCGCGGCAACCGGGGCCGGGCGGCCTACGGCGCGTCGAAGGGCGGGGTGGTCACGCTGACCCAGGTGATGGCGGTCGAGCTGGCGCAGCATGGCATCCGGGTGAACGCCATAGCGCCGGGCCCGATCGAGACGCCGCTGGTGGCGGCCATCCATACCGAGACCATCCGCCAAGACTGGCTGCGGCAGATGCCGATGCGCCGGTATGGCACGCCGGAGGAGGTCGCGGGCGTCGCGGCGTTCCTGTGCTCGGACGATGCGAGCTTTGTCACCGGGCACGTGCTTGCGACGGACGGCGGGTTCCTGGCTGCCGGGATCGCGATGCCCTGATACAGAATTTGGAGCGGACGACGAGGTTCGAACTCGCGACATCCAGATTGGAAATCTGACGCTCTACCAGCTGAGCTACATCCGCACGAGGTTAGGTTACCAAAGCCGGCAGCTGGCCGCAACAAGCGACGGCTCAGCGTATCAGGACATAGTTGATCGTCAGCGGAATGGTGATCGTGCGGTCGGTGTTCTCGGCCGGCAGCGGCGCAAGCTGCGCATTGCGCCAGGTGCCCACGGCAGCCATGTCTAACCAGGGCGAGCCGGAGCGGCGCTGGATCTCGACCGACTCGACGCGGCCCAAACGGTTCACGACGAGCTGGATCTCGACGGTGCCGTCCTCGCCATTCTGCGCGGCCTGCTGCGGATAGTAGCGGTGGTTCCGCCAATAGACTGCCAAGCCCTGCGCCCAATCGGACCCGACGTTGGCGGCGCGGATATCGAAGAACGCCTCGCTCTTGTTGGGGCCAGGCTTCGGCGCGCCAAGCGACAGGTCGATTGCGCGGGACGATCCGGCCACGCGCGGCGCAGGCGCACGGGAGGCAGCCGGACCGAAGTTCAGGTCGATCGGCGGCGGGAACGCACCCGGCGCCGGACGCTGCTGCGCCTGCTGCCGCGGGCGGGGCGGCGGTGGCGCGGGCGGCAACGTCGGTGGCGGGACCAATTCCGGCAGCTCAGGGGCGAGCGCCTGGGGGGAGAGCGGCGGCGGCGCAGCTCCCGGCTCCGCGAGCCGCACCGTCGGCGGTTCGGGCGTGGGCGCGGCCTCCTGGACCGGGCTGGGTTCGGCAGGTGCCGGAGGCGGTGGCTCCCCGGGCGCTGGAGCAGGCTCGGGTGCGGCCTCGGGCAAAGTAGGCGCCTCCGTTGGCGGTGCCGGCTCGGGCTCTGAAGGCTGCGGCATTGTCGCTGGCGGTACGGTGGGAACCGGCGGCTCGGCGAGCGGCGTGGGCGGCTGTTCGGCGGCAGGCGCCTCGGAGGGGGTGTCCAGCGCTCGGTCGGGTGCCGTGGGCGGAGTAGACGAGCCGCCGTTCTCGAAAACGAGGTCGTATGACGGCGCGACCGGCGTCGGCGGCTCCGGCCGGCGTGCGATCAGCAACACGCTGAGCGCCATCGCGTGCAGCAACAGGGAGACGACGACCGCCCATCGCCGCTGCCGTGAGTCGCGAACTGTATTCCTCCCGCCGCTGTCGCGCGCAGCGGGGCGGTTCAGCGGCGGCAGTGGCATCGGGGCTGGCTCATGGGATAGCAGTTATATAGGCGTCGGCGGCCTCGCGTGGGTAGGCCTGGGCAAAACCGCCGCATTCCATACTTGACAGAACGGCGCCGGCGCTCTTTCTACGCAGCCTGCAAGGGCGGCCGTGCCGGGCCGCCATGCCGGATGGCTTGCCGGCCATGCAGGGGCGTAGCTCAATTGGCTAGAGCGCCGGTCTCCAAAACCGGAGGTTGAGAGTTCGAGACCCTCCGCCCCTGCCAGCCGGCGCCGGCCTGCTATCTTGCGTCATCCTTTTGGAAGTTCTGGTTTATGGCGTTGGCGGTCGATCCGATCAAGTTCTTCCGGGAAGTGCGGGCCGAAGTAGGGAAGGTCACCTGGCCGTCCCGCAAAGAGACCATGATCACGACCGGCTTGGTCTTCGCCTTGTCTGGGCTGGCGGCGGCGTTCTTCTTCATCGCCGACCAGATCATAGGCATCGGTGTGCGCGCCCTGTTCGGCGTCGGGTTTTAAGGGACCAAGTCATGGCCAAGCGTTGGTATGTCGTTCACGTCTATTCCGGCTTTGAGAAAAAGATCGCGCAGCAGGTCAAGGAGCAGGCGGCGCAGAAGGGTCTGGCCGAGCTGGTGGACGAGGTTCTGGTGCCGGCCGAGGAGGTCGTCGAGGTCCGGCGCGGCCAGAAGATCAACGCCGAGCGCAAGTTCTTCCCCGGCTATGTGCTGGTGAAGATGGAGCTGACCGACCAGACCTGGCACCTGATCAAGGACACGCCGAAGGTGACGGGTTTCCTCGGCACCAAGACGCGTCCGTCGCCGATCACCGACGCCGAGGCCGACCGTATCATCAAGCAGAGCGCCGAGGGCGTAGAGCGCGCGCGCCCTGCCATCCTGTTCGAGATCGGCGAGCAGATCCGCGTCGCCGACGGCCCGTTCACTAGCTTCAACGGCACGGTCGAGGAGGTGGACGAGGAGAAGGGCCGCGTGAAGGTCAGCGTTTCGATCTTCGGCCGTTCGACCCCGGTCGAGCTGGAATACAGCCAGGTCGAAAAGGTCTGATCGGTGCGGCGCTGGGCTAGATGAACGCCCGGCGCAACTGCTGCGAGGCCGCGTCGATCAGGGTCACCGCGACGACGATCACCAGCATGATCGCGCAGGTCTGCTGGAACTGGAACGCGCGGATGATCTCCCACAGCACCTGGCCGATCCCGCCGGCGCCGACCAGCCCGATGACGGACGCCGACCGCACGTTGCTCTCGAACCGATACAGCGAGTAGCTGACCCAGAGCGGCATGACCTGCGGGATCACGCCATAGATGATCTCCTCGATCCCGCGTGCCCCGGTGGCCGGCACGCCCTCGACCGGGTGCGGGTCGATCGCCTCGACCGCCTCGGCGAACAGCTTTGCCAATATGCCCGTCGTGTGCACCCATAGGGCCAGCACGCCGGCGAACGGGCCCAGCCCGACGGCGACGACGAACAGCATGGCGAACACCAGCTCGTTGATGCTGCGGAACATGTCCATCAGTCGCCGCACCGGCTGCGCCACCCACCAAGGCGCGACGTTTCCTGCGCAGAGCAGCCCGCATGGGATCGCGCACAGGATGGCAAGCCCGGTGCCCCAGATGGCGATCTGCACCGTCAAGACCATTTCCTCGACATAGCTGCGCCATTGGCTGAAATCGGGCGGGAAGAACTCCTTCAGCAAGGTCCAGATGTTGCCGCTGTCCCGCACCAGCTCGACCGGCTTGATCCCGGCACCCTCATACGACCAGGCCAGGACCGCCAGCACTCCGGCATAGGCCAGCAGCTTCATCAACCCAGGCCCGCGCGCCTCGCGTAGGCCCGGCAATGCCGCGTCTTGGGCCATCAAGGCTGGCTAGCTGCCGACTTTCGCGAGCTGTGCGTCGAGGTCCTTCAGCCGGGCGTCGATCTCCGCCAGCTTCTGCGCCTTCGCGTCGGCGGACATCGTGGTGTTGGCCTCGGTCGCGATCCGTTCGCGGAATGCCGCCACCTGCCGCACCGGCAGCAGCTGCGCGTTGCTGCTAGGTATGAAGCCGCCCCAGTTGCCAAGATCGGCCAGCACCTTTCGCTCATGCCCCACGTCAGCGCCGGGCCGGTCGGTGCCGTAGGTCAGGAAGAACGCCTTGATCTTCGCTTTCTGGTCTTCCGGCAGGTCTTTCCGCCATACGATCGGGTCGGCGGGAATGATCGGGCTGCGCCAGATTTCTCTAACGTTCGCCGCGCGCGCCGGCTGGTTCTTGCTGAAGCGCTCGAAGTCCTCGGTGTTGTTCGTCGCCACGTCGACCGTCTTGGTCGCCACCGCCAGCAGGTTGGCCTCATGATTGGACGTCAGCACGTTCTTGAAAAACTTGCGGACATCGACCCCATTCTTCGCCCAGGCATAGTAGCTGGGGATCAGGAAGCCCGATGTGCTGTTCGGATCGCCGTTGCCGAAATTCAGCGTGCCCGGCGGCGTCCTCAAAAGCTGCTCCAGCGACTGGATCGGGCTGTCCTTGTTCACGATCAGCAGCGAGTAGTAGCCCTTGGTCCCGTCGGCGTAGGTCTTCTGCGTGAACACCTCGCCTTCGGCCCGGTCCACCGCCTGGATCGCGCTCGCATTGCGATACCAGGCGACCTGCACCTTGTTGAAGCGCATCGCCTCGATCACACCGGCATAGTCGGACGGATAGAACCCATTCACCCTCACGCCGGCCGCCTTCTGCATGTCCTCCAGGAACGGCGCCCAGACCGAACGCAGGTTCGCCGAGCCCTCGGTCGCGATGATGCCGAAGTTGATCTCGGGTGCGTCCGCGGCTTGCGCCGCCAGTGGCAGCGTGAGGGCGGCCGCGAGCGCAATGCAGCGAGTGAGGTTCAGCATCGGGGTTCTCCTGGTTTGATTAGGCAGGCACGAGTGCGGGGTTGGCCGGAGCCAGCACCGGGATGGCCTCCCCGCCGTAAATGTCGGCCAGCAGCGCCGCCGTCAGCGTGGCCGGCGCGCCGTCGAACACCACCCGCCCGGCCCGCAGCGCCACCACCCGGGCGCAGTACTTCATCGCAACGTCGACCTGATGCAGCGACACCAGCACCGTGATGCCGTCCTGCCGGTTCAGTTCCGCCAGCGTCTCCATCACGCGGCGGCTGCTCTCCGGGTCGAGCGAGGCGATCGGCTCGTCAGCCAGCACCACGCGGGCGCCCTGCACCAGAGTCCGCGCGATCACCGCGCGCTGCTGCTGTCCGCCCGACAGGGTGGACGCGCGTTGCTGCGCGATTTCATTGATGCCAACCCGCAGCAGCGCCCGCTGCGCCCGTATGCGCTCGGCGTGGGGGAACACGCCCGTCAAGGTTCGCCATAGCGGCAGGCGGGACAGCGATCCCAGCAGCACATTGGTGAGCACCGGCAGCCGGCCGACAAGGTTGAACTGCTGGAACACGACGCCAATGCCGGCGCGGGTCCGCCGAATGCCGCGCGCCATGCGACCATCGACCTGCACCGGCGCGCCATGCACCAGGATGCGCCCGCCGCCGTGGTCCGCCAGCATCAGCCCGGCCACGTGTCTCAGCAATGTGCTCTTGCCCGAACCGGATGCGCCGATCAGCGCGACCATCTCGCCGGGCCATACCCGCAACCCGTCGATGTCCAGCGCGCGACGCCCCTCGGCGAACGTTTTGCATAGTCCGGCAATCTCGACGGCAGGATGGGACACGCGGCACGCCTTCTTTCGACGCCGGCTTACTATCGAGTTTAGTGGACGGTCCTGATGACGAAATGGCTGCATTTCGATGACAGTTGCCCCGCCTTGCATCTCACGGTCCTGTCTCGCAATCCGCAGTCCCAGGGCCTATCTCCCCGGCATGGCATTCCTCGTCACGAAGGTATTTCCCATGGCGACACTGCTTGGCAGCTTGGTTCTTAGCGCCTGCTCGGTGTTCGGCGTCCGCAGCGGAACGGAGGAGCCGGCGCATAGCGTGGCCGGGCGGTTGGGTGACGTCGAGATCCGTCAATACGCCCCGCGCCTGGCCGCCGAGACCACCGTGCCCGGCGACGCTACTGCCGCGCGCGGCGAGGGCTTTCGTCGTTTGGCCGGCTACATATTTGGCGGCAACCAAGGCCGTACCCGTATCGAAATGACGGCCCCGGTCGCCCAGTCCGGTGAGCGTATCGCCATGACCGCGCCGGTCGCGCAGGCATCGGACGGTGCTGGTTGGACGATCCGCTTCTTCCTGCCTGCCAACCTTACCGACCCGCCGAGGCCGAACGACGACCGCGTCCGCGTCGTCCCGGTCACTGCCGAGACCATAGCCGTGCTGCGTTTTAGCGGCGTGGCGACCGAAGCCGCCATTGCCAGCCAGCGTGCGAGCCTGCTCAAGACGCTCGCCAGCACGCAATGGCGTTCAATCGGCGAGCCCGCGACCTGGTTCTACGACCCACCCTGGACCCTGCCGCCCCTTCGCCGAAACGAGATCGCGGTCCCGGTGAGAGATTCGACACAGTAATGTCTCCGGCCGGTCATCGCCCGCCGGAGCGTGACCCAAGCCGACCGTCGTTAAACTTTACATTATTCGAAAATCTAGACAGCTAAGCCGTTGAAGAAACACGTTGGCATATCGTTTGCGTAACGTTATGCTTGCGTCAACTTCATCAACAGGACACCAAATGAATCTGCGCCAAACACTTAGGACCTTGCTGCTGGCAACCGCCGCTATCCTGGGCACCACCGTCGCTTCCTATGCCGCCCCAATCACCCTTTTCAACACCGGCGTGGACGAGGCAGGCACTCCGCTTGGCAACACTGCAGCCGATCCGCATTACATCCTGACGTCGGTTCCGTCCGGAACGAGCGGTGTGCGGGTCGCGAACTCGTCCAATGGCTTTCCGATTCCGCCCTGGATTGGAGACAACAGCCTTTCCGCTTGGATCGGACCAAATAGCGATGCGGCGCTCAATGGCCCCATTGGCGACTACATCTATGAGACAACCTTCAATCTATCCGGCCTGACCGCTTCGACCGCCTCCATTGCTGGGCAGTGGTCCGTTGATAATGCTGGCTCCGATATACTCCTCAACGGCGTTTCAAGCGGCTCCACCGCGGCAGGCTTCAACAAATTCGATGCGTTCAAGATTACAAACGGCTTTCATGATGGTTTGAACACATTGGATTTCGTCGTCCGCAACTTCGGCGGCCCAACCGGATTGCGCGTCGAGATGACCGGCACCGCTGACAGCACTTCAGTCCCCGAGCCGGTCTCCCTGGCCGTCCTCGGGTCCGGCCTGTTCGCCGCCGGACTGTTCCGCCGCAAGCGCGCCTGACTGTCGGATTTCTTTACAGGGCGGCGTCTGTGGCGCCGCCCGCTATCCTGACAGAGATCCTGCTTCTAGAACGCCACGTGGCCGAACGCCGCGCGCAGTCCCAGAAAGAGTGCACCCCCGACTAGGAACCCCACCAAGGTCCCGTTCACCCGCACGAACTGCAGGTCGCGGCCCACGCGCAGTTCCACCTTGTCCGTAATCTCGTCGGCGTCCCAGGCGGTGACCACGTCGGCGATGAAGTCGGCGAGCTGCAGCTGGGCGCTCGGCAGCATCGTCGCGATCACGCTTTCGGCTGCGGCCTGCAGGCGGCCCCGCGCTGCGGCATCGTCGGCCAGAAATGCGCCAAGATTGCCGACCGCCGCCTCGATGACCGCGAGCGTGTGGCTGCCGGGCCGCTTCGTATCGATCTCCAGCGCCAGGCGCATGCGGGACCACACGTCCCAAAGCCAGGCCTGCACCGTCTCGTGCGCCACCACGCGGCGCACCGCACGGCCGATCTCGGCGGCGCGGGCCGGGTCAGTCTCCATCAGCTCGATCTCGCGCCGTACCCAGGTGTCGAACGCCTCGCGGATCTGGCTGCCCTCGGGGCCCATGCGGTCGAGTTCCTCCCGCAGCACGCCCAACACGCGCTCGGCAACCTGCGCGCCCAACGCCCAGCCGACCAGCCGGCCACCCTGCGCGCGCACCTTCTGCTCGATGAAAACGTGCAGCGCCTGGTGCTTGCTGTCGAGCAGGTTGCGGAACTCCGTCAGCAAAAAGCCCAGCACCTCCTGATGCCGCCCGCCATCCACCAGCGTGCGCAGCGCTCGGGCCACGATCCGCCCGGCGCCGGGACCGCCGACCATGCGCGGTACCAGCCGGGCCACCGTACGGCGCGCCCGCCCATCCTCGACGGTGGCCAGCACGCGGGGCAGCATCTCGGCCAACGCGCGCGCAGCAGGCCGCGCGGCGACGGGATCGGACAGGAACCGTGCGACGATCGACGGCAGATCGAGCCGACCCAACACACGCGACACCTCCGCCGGCGTGAACACGTGCCCGGCGACGAACCGCCCCAGCGCCCGACCCAGCCGCGCCTTCTGCCGCGGGATGATGGCGGTGTGCGGGATCGGCAGGCCCAGCGGATGGCGGAACAGCGCCGTGACCGCGAACCAGTCGGCGATACCGCCGACGAAGCCTGCCTTGGCGCTCGCCTGCAGCAGGTCCGCCCACAGTCCCGGCGGCAGCGCATAGCTGAGTAGAGTCAGCGCCGCCATAAGGATCAGCAGCCCGGTCGCAAAGGCGCGGTGGTGCCGCAGCTCGCGTCGGGCGTCGTGTTCGGAGGCGAGGAGGGGGAGGGCGCTGGCAGAGCTCATGGCGCGGGGGGATAGCACAAAAGGGCGGGGTGGCGAGGGGGCGCAGCCTCGGCTAGGCTCGCCTTCATGAGCAATTTCGTCCTATTGCACGGAGCATTCCATGGCGGCTGGTGGTGGCCCCGGGTGGCCGGGCCGCTGCGCGCGGCCGGGCATACGGTCTTCACCCCGACACAGACCGGCCTGGGTGAGCGGGCGCATCTGCTGTCGCCAGCGATCACGCTCGACGTGTTCGTGCAGGACCTCGTGGGCGTGCTGGAGGCGGAGGAGCTGCAGGATGCCATTCTGGTCGGCCACAGCTTCGGCGGCAGCGCCATCAGCGGCGCCGCCGACCGCGCGCCGCAGCGCATCCGGCAACTGATCTATCTGGACAGCATGGTCTTGCAGGCCGGGCAATCGCCGTTCGATCGGTATGCGCCCGGGGTGGCCGAGGAGCGCCGGCGTTTGGGCGCCGCGACCGGAGGCATGTCCGTGCCGCCGCCCGATCCCACGGTGTTCGGCGTGCCGCCAGGGCCAGACTGCGAGTGGATGCGCCGACGCCTCACCCCGCATCCGTTCGGTACGTTCAACAGCCCGCTTCGCCTGGCGCACCCCATCGGCAACGGCCTGCCATGCACCTATGTCGCCTGCATGGACCCGGAATACGTGGGGCTTGCAGGGCATCGCGACTTTGCCCGCGCGCAGCCTAGCTGGGGCTATCGCGAGATTCCGACCGGCCACAATCCGATGATTACCGCGCCGGGTCTGCTGGTGGCGCTGCTGGAGGAGCTGACCGCATGAACATACGCCGTATAGCGTCCGAGACCCGCCTGTCCGGCGCCGTTGTGCATAACGCGACGGTGTATCTGGCGGGGCAGGTCGCGCTCGACCCAACGGCTGGGGCAGAAGCGCAGACGGCAGACGTGCTGCGCCAGATCGATGCGTTGCTGAACGAGGCAGGGACGGACAAGACCTCCCTGCTCTCGGTGCAGATATTCCTGGCCGACCTCACAGATTTTGCCGCGATGAACCGGGCCTGGGACGCCTGGCTGGACCCGCGGCACAAGCCTGCCCGCGCCACGGTTCAGGCCCAGCTCGCCGACCCGGCCTGGCGTGTCGAGATCACTGGCATCGCGGCGCTCCCGCCGATCCTGCCGCGCCCGGCCCAGTCGAACGAAAGCCAGTATGCTTGACCACGCGCGCGACCGGGCCGGCGCTGCGGCGATGAGCTATAAGGATTATGTCGGCCGGACCGAGACGCGCACGGACGTTGTCGCTCCGCATCTGCTGCACGGCCTCGCCGCCACTTTGGGCGTCGATGCGCCCGATCGGGTGCCGCCGCTGTGGCACTGGATGTTGTTCCAGGACTGGTTGCCGCCTGACCGGCTCGGCCCCGACGGGCATCCGAAGCGCGGCGGGTTCTTGCCGCCGGTGCACGACCTGCCGCGGCGCATGTGGGCGGGCGGGCGGCTGCGCATCACCGCGCCGCTGCACCCAGGCGACACGGTGCGCCGCACCAGCACCGTCCTATCGGTGAACGAGAAGCAGGGCGGCCGCGGCCGGCTGGTGTTCGTCACCGTCGGCCATATGATCGAGGGTTCGAACGGCCTCGCGATCGATGAGCAGCAAGACATCGTCTATCGCGGCGCCGAGGGTGCCGCGACCAAGACTGCGGCTCCAGCCTCGCCAGCGCCCGCGGGCGCGCTCAGCCGTGCCGTTCATCCCGACACCGTGCTGCTGTTCCGCTATTCTGCCCTCACCGGCAACGGCCATCGCATCCACTACGACCTCGACTACGTGCGCAACGTCGAGGGCTATCCGGGGCTCGTCGTGCACGGCCCGCTGCAGGCGACATGGCTGGCCGGGCTGCTGGCCGGACGCGAGGTGGCGAGCTTCAGCTACCGCGGCCTCCGCCCCGCGTTCCACGACAATGCGCTCACGGCCGAGGCCTGGCCCGATGGCGATATTTGGCGGCTCCGCACCCTCGATGCCGGCGGCTGCGCCTGCATGTCGGCGGATGCCACGCTTGCCTAGCCTTCTCCGGTGCACGGTCCCATGGCATTCCTGACCGAGCCTGAGCCGCAGCGTGGCCAAGCGGTGACGGTGCTGCCCGGCATCCGTCGTATCGTGGCGGCAAATCGCGGGCCGATGACCTATCACGGCACCAACACCTACTTGGTCGACGCGCCCGGTGGATTGATCGTACTCGACCCCGGTCCCGACGACCCGGCCCACGTCGCCGCGGTCCTCGCCGCCGCCGGGCCGGTCGCGCGCATCCTGTTGAGCCACACCCACCATGACCATTTGGGCGCGGTCGCGGCCATGCGGGCCGCCACGGAAGCTCCTGTCCATGCCTGGCATGACCCGGCCGTCCCGGAGTTCACGCCGGATGTGCGGTTGCAGGACGGGGATATGGTCGATGGCTGGCGGGCGGTGTTCACACCGGGCCACGCGGCGGACCACCTCTGCTTCGCCGGGCCGGATGGAGTGCTGTTCAGCGCCGACCACGTGATGAGCTGGTCCAGCAGCGTCGTGAGCCCGCCCGGTGGGGTCATGACCGCCTATTTCACCAGCCTGCGCCGCCTGCTGGCACGGGATGACCGGGTCTATTTGCCCGGCCATGGCCCGCCGTTGCCGGACCCGCGTCCGTTCGTGCAAGATCTGCTGGCGCGCCGCATGGCGCGGGAGGACGCGATCATGGCAGCGCTCGGCGCCACGCCGTGCACCACCCGCGCGCTGACGGACCTGCTCTACTCCCAAGTGGACGAGCGCCTGCGCCGGGCGGCGGAGCGAAACGTGTTCGCGCATTTGCTGAAACTGCGGGACGAGGGACGTGCCGCGGACGGGCCGGACGGGTGGGCCGCAACGTAGGACTGGCTTGCATTCTGCGGCTTCGTGACGCACATAAGCGAGTAATCTGGTCGGCCCCCACCGGGCATCGTTTGTGGTGCGGGGGTGCATGGCAGGGCGCGCAGGGCAGGGGTCCGGCAGCGCCCCTCATGGTATGCCCGGCTTCGAATGGAGTAGCATCGTGTCTGAGTCTGACGCCAACCCGCTCGCCCTTATCCGCAACATCGGCATCACCGCGCATATCGACGCCGGCAAGACGACGACGACGGAGCGGATACTGTATTACACGGGCGTGTCGCACCGCATCGGCGAGGTGCACGACGGCAACACCACGACCGACTACATGGCGCAGGAGCGCGAGCGCGGCATTACGATCACCTCCGCCGCGGTGACGTGCGAGTGGAAGGGCCACCGCATTAACATCATCGACACGCCCGGCCACATCGATTTCAACATCGAGGTCAACCGGTCATTGCGCGTGCTGGACGGCGCCGTCTTCATCATCGAGGGCGTCGCGGGAGTGCAGCCGCAGAGCGAGACCAATTGGCGCCTGGCGGACCGCTACAACGTGCCGCGCATCATCTTTATCAACAAGCTGGACCGGACGGGCGCGGACTTCTACCGCGCGTTCGACACGCTGAAGGAGAAGCTCGACATCGTGGCGCTGCCGCTGCAGCTGCCGATCGGCATCGAGGACACTTTCATCGGCGTCGTGGACCTGGTCGAGATGAAGGCGATCGTTTGGGAAGGCGGCGAGCTGGGCGCCAAGTTCCACGACGAGGAGATTCCGGCCGACATGATGGAGAAGGCGCAGGAATACCGCACCTTGCTGCTTGATACGGCGTTGAGCGTCGATACCGAGGCGATGGAGGAGTATTTCGACAAGGGCGACGTCTCGGTCGAGACGCTAAAGCGCTGCATCAAGGCGGGCGCTATCAGCGGCGTGTTCCGCCCGGTGCTGTGCGGCACGGCGTTCAAGAACAAGGGTGTGCAGCCGTTACTGGACGGTGTGCTGGACTATTTGCCCAGCCCGATCGACGTGCCCGGCATCAAGGTTGCCGAGGAGGAGAACGAGCCGGAGGGCACCGTGCGCCGGATCATCCCGGCCGATATCAAGGCGCCGTTCGCCGGGCTGGCGTTCAAGATCATCAACGACAAATATGGCACGCTGACGTTCGTGCGGGTCTATGCGGGCTCGTTGAAGTCGGGCGACACCGTGATGAACACGACGAAGGACCACCGCGAGCGCATCGGCCGGATGTTCCAGATGCACGCCGACAAGCGGGCCGAGATCAAGGAGGTCCACGCTGGTGACATCGCCGCCTTCGTGGGCCTAAAGGACACTGTTACCGGCGACACGCTGGCCGCGGCCGAGGACCAAGTGGTGCTGGAGCGCATGTCGTTCCCGATCCCGGTCATCGACATCTCGGTCGAGCCGAAGACGAAGGATGGGGTCGAGAAGATGACGCTCGGCTTGCAAAAGCTGGCGGGCGAAGACCCGAGCCTGCGGCTGCGGACCGACCAGGAGAGCGGGCAAACGATCCTGTCTGGCATGGGCGAGCTGCATCTCGAGATCATCATCGACCGGCTGCAGCGCGAGTATGGCGTGGACGCCAACATCGGCGCGCCGCAGGTGGCGTATCGCGAGACCATCAGCCGAGCGCATACCGAGATCTACACCCACAAGAAGCAGACCGGCGGATCGGGCCAGTATGCTGAGGTGAAGATTCTGTTCGAGCCGATGGAGCGCAATTCGGGCGTGGTGTTTGAGAACAAGGTCGTCGGCGGCTCAATCCCGAAGGAGTACATCCCGGCGGTCGAAAAGGGCATCCGCAACCAGTGCGAGACAGGCGTGCTGGCCGGTTTCCCGACGGTCGATTTTAAGTACAGCCTGGTCGATGGCAAGTATCACGACGTCGACTCGTCGGCGCTGGCGTTCGAGATCGCGGCCAAGGCTTGTTTTCGGGATGGCATGAAGAAGGCTGCGCCGATCATCCTGGAGCCGATCATGGACGTGGAGGTGACGACGCCGCAGGACCATGTCGGCGATGTCGTCGGCGACCTGAACCGGCGCCGGGGCACCATCCAGAGCCAGGACAGCGCCGGCAGCACCGTGATGGTGCGCGCCCATGTGCCATTGAAGGAGATGTTCGGCTACATCAGCCAGCTCCGCGGCATGACCAAGGGGCGGGCGAGCTTCACGATGCAGTTCCACCATTACGATCCCGTGCCGCGCAACATCGCGGACGAAATCATGGCCAAGAGCGCCTAAAGCTCTGCAACCGTCCTGCCCCGGCGGCGCTGGGGCAGGAATGAAGATCAAAGCTCCTACTGAGGCCGCGACACCTGGTGCACAGGACCCTCAGGCCGCTACGGAGGCCGATCTAGAATTAATGTCGCAGCGCATGCCGAGATGGTGGCAATTCGGCGTGCAAGCAGGACGCTGGAGCGGGACGAGCCACGCGGCACCACCTTCTACTCTACGCTGCAGCCTTGCGGCATGTGCACGATGGCGAGCGTCTGGAGCCGCATCGACCGTGTCGTTTATGGTGCCGGTCGCGATGATGTGCACCGGATGTGCCTCGAAGACCGCCACCTCGATACGATGAACTTCATCCGTGATGCCTATCGCAAGGACCTGCCTGTCATCGGCGGCGTGTTGCGCGAGGAGTGCGCGGCGCTTTAATACGGTCCGGATGACGAGTTGCCCGCAGAGGAGCAGGGCAACATCTAGCCGGCCTTTAAGCAGCGTGGTGCGACTAACGCCTCACGATATTCGCTAGGGTGGGACGCCTTCGCTCCCATTCAGACCTTTCAAGCTCTGGGCTATCCGCATCTCCATCAGGATACCCGAGGCAGAGATGTCCGATTAGGCGCCAACTCTGGGGCACGTCCAGGATCTTTGCTACCCGGACCGGGTCCAGTATGGAAACCCAGCCTAAGCCGATTCCTTCGGCCCGAGCCGCGAGCCACATCGTGTGCACGGCCGTTACCACCGAGTATTCGGCCATCTCCGGCAGGGTCTGCCTTCCTAGGCCATGTCCGACTAGGGTATCCCGCTCGGCATATACCGTAACCTGCGCCGGAGCCTCAGCGATCCCGGCTAGCTTGAGGTTTGCATAATGCTGGGCGCGGTCGCCCGAATAGGCAGTGACCGCCTCGGCATTGCACGCCCTATATAGCTCCAGCAAACGCTGCCGCCGTTGCGGATCATCCACAACGACGAACCGCCATGGCTGGCTCAATCCGACCGAAGGCGCCAGGCAGGCGATACTGATCAAGCGATCGAGCGTTCCCGGCGGCAGCGGTTGCAAGCGGAAACGGCGAACATCGCGGCGCCAAGTCAACAATTCCAGAAGGCGCGTGCGGAACTCGTCATCAAAGGTCACCACAACTTCCCAGATAGATGGCCAAGCCGACAGCCGCAAGCCAGCCCGGCTAGCTCAAGCCTTCCATCCCACCGTCCACGCTGATTGCCTGGCCGCTGATGGTCGCGCCGAATGGGCTGCTGAGATAGAGCGCCATATTGGCTATGTCCAGTTGCGTCACGAAGCAACGCAGCGCCACCGTCGCGACGGAGCGCTCGGTCTGCTCGTTGTCGCTGATCCCCGCAACCTGCGCCTTGTTGCGTAGCACGCTGCGGATGCGCGGGCCGTCCACCAGGCCTGGCAGAAGCGCGTTCACCCGGATGTTGTCCGGTCCCAACTCCATCGCGAGCGTACGGGTGAAGCCGATCACCCCCCACTTCGCAGCGCTGTAGGGGCTGCGCAGCGGGAAGCCGAATTTCCCGGCGGCGGAGCTGAGGTTGACGATGCTGCCGCCGCCGGACTGCCGCAGCGCCGGGATTGCCCGCCGGGCGCAATGAAACATGCTCGCGAGGTCGACCTGCAGCGTGGCGTCGAGTTCGGCGGGGGTTACGTCCTCGACCCGCGCGGTTGGCCCGGCGATCCCGGCGTTGTTCACTAGCACGTCGAGGCCGCCAAGCGCGGACAACGCGCCGTCCATGAACGCTTCGAGGTCCGCGACGCAGCCCGCGTCCGCCCGCATGCCGCGATGGCTACAGCTTGCGAGCGCGGCCTGGTCGACATCGGACACGAACACGTCCGCGCCGCATGTAGCATAGCTGTCGGCCATGACCCGGCCAATGCCGCCCGCCCCCGCGCTGATTGCGACGCGCAGGCCGGTGAGGTCAAGCGGGACAGAGGTGCGTGCGCCTTGAGGCATTGTGTGGATTCCTGCTTTGAAAGACGACGGGCCCGGCTGACCTCATGCCGAACAGCCAATGATTTGGACCGGGTATTTCGGCATGTTCCGATCGTCCGACATCAGAGCAACATTCTCGCTGATAGCCTGTGCGATCAGCAGGTGGTCGAATGGATCTGTGTGATGCCGGGGCAAGCTGGTCAGCACAACCAGATGGGCGACATTGATGCCCAGCAGGGCGACGCCACTACGGTTGATTGCGTTCGAGATGCCCTGAACGTCCACCTTGAGCTTGCCGACCTGCGACTTGACGGCGGCTTCCCAAAGCGACGCTACGCTCACGAGGATGTCGTTGGCGCTGTCCGAAATCAGGCTGCGGACGATGGGTCCAAGCCTTGTGCTGTCGTTCAGTGACCAGAGAAGGACGTGCGTGTCCAGGAGCAGCTTCACTCACCTCGTTCCTCGGCCGGGAAAATGTCGCCTTCTTCCATCGCTTCGATGAAGCCCTCGTGCCAGGCGTCGAGGTCGTCCGCCATCCAGATCTATCCGCGCATCGCGCCAATCAGGCGGCGCGGCGGTTTCGGCGACGACGGTGGATGCAGCTCGGCCACAACCTCGTCGCGCAAGGTGATTAGGAAAGATGCGCCGTCCCGTACTTGGCGCAGATAACCCGTCATGTTGCCGCGAAACTCCCGCACCCCGACGCGGATGGGCGAGGTATCCTTGTTCTGCATGGCTTGGCTCACAACCAACTTCTATGATGACACGATTAGTGTACACATGGGTTCGGCCCCGCCTTTGCAACCCGCTCTACCGGTCCGTCAACCTCAGCTCAATCCGGCGGTTGCGCGCATAGGACGCTGGCCCGTCCGTCCCATCCAGCGGCTGGAACTCGCCAAATCCTGTGGCGGCCAAACGCTGCGCCGGAACGCCTTCGTCGATCAGCAGTTTAACGACGTTGATCGCACGCTGGGCCGACAGTTCCCAGTTTGAGGCAAACACGCCGCGGCTGACAGGCTGTCGGTCGGCGTGGCCATCGACACGCAATATCCACTGCAAATCGCGCGGAATATGCGTCGCAATATCTTTCAACGTCGTAGCGAGAGAACGTATCTGGTCCTGCCCGGCCGAGGTCATGTCGGCGTTTCCAGGGGGAAACAGCACCTCACTCTGGAATACGAAGCGGTCGCCGACGACCTGCACCCCGGGCCGGTTCTGCAGCACATCGCGCAGCCGGCCGAAGAACTCGCTGCGATAGCGCTGCAGCTCCTCAACCTTGGACGCCAGCGCCACATTCAGCCGGCTGCCGAGGTTGGCGATCTGCACGTCCTTGTCGCGTTCGGCCGTCTCCGCCACGTTCAGCGCCTGCGACAGCCGGGCCATCTGCGCCCGCAGGTCGTCAACCTGCCGGGACAGCAACGCCATCTGCGCGCGGGCGCTCTCGGACAATTTCTGCTCGTCGCCGAGCTGCACCGCCACGGCCTGCCGGCGCTGCTCTTCGGTCGTCGCGCGCACGGCGGCGTCCCGGGCCTGCCGCTCCAGCTCGTCGCGCAGCGCGCTCAAGGACCGCACCTGCTCGGCCATCTTGGCGAGTTCGGACAGCCGCGCCTCGATCGTCGCCTTGTCGGCCTGGACCACGCGGTCCTGCTCGGCCGCCTGGGCGCGCAGGGCCGCAAGCTGCCGCCGGGCTTCGGCCAACTGCGCCGCGACCTCCGCCGTCTGCTGCCCGGCCGCGTCGGTGCGCCCGGCGGTCTCGGCCACGCGGGCCTGCAGCTGCTCGTTGCGCGCCGCGGCGGACTGCGCCTGCAGCTCGGCGTCTGCCAGCCGAGCCGAAAGGCGGTCGCGGTCGGCGCGCAGGGCGTCGCGTTCGGCCCGAATCTTGCCGCCCTCGTCGCGCAGCGCTGCCAGGTCGCGCGCCAGCCCCTCGCGCACTGAGGTCGCGTCGGCCAGTTCGCGGTTGAGCTGTGCCACCGAGAGCTGCAGTTCGTTACCCCGCCCGCGCTCCAAAGACAGCATGTCGGTCAGCTCGGCCACCTGCCGGTTCAGCTTGTCGAGCGCTCGGTCCCGGCCAGTCAGCGCCACCGACAGGAACGCCTGCGCCAGCACGAACACCAGCAGCACGAAGATGATGACCATGAGCAGGGTGGACAACGCGTCCACATAGCCGGGCCACGGGTTCAGCTCGTCACTGGCGCTCCGTCGGCGGATGCGGGCCATGCTACTGGGGTTGCCCTTCCGCCAGGGCCGCGATGGTGCGGGTCAGCACGCGGATGTCGTTGCGCAGCTCGGACGTGCTCTGCACCCGGCCCTGCTCGCCCTCGGACAGCAGGCGCTGCATGTATTGCTCGATATTGCGCAGGTGCGCGCGTGCGGCGTCGTCGCCGCCATGCGCCCGCACCTCTCCGAGCCGGGACAGCGCCGGGGCGAGCTGCGCCTGGGTCTCGGCGATGCGCAGCATGAGCTGCTGGTTGGCGCGCATCGTGTCGGACAGCGTGCCGATCTTCTCGGTCAATGCCAGCACGGCCTGGTTCGACTGGATGCGGCCGTCCTCGCCGCGCACCAGGATCGACTGCAGGTTCTCCATGTTCTCGGCGGTCTGCTCCAGCAGCGCCTGCACATAGACGGGCACCGAGCTCTCGCCCTCGCCGCCGAGCGCGCCGGAGGACAGCCGGGTCAGCCCGGCGAGCCATTCCTCGAGCTCGTTGAAGAACCGGTTCTGCGCCTGCCCGGCCGTAAGGTCGAGGAAGCCCAGCACCAGCGCGCCGGCCAGCCCGAACATGCTGGAGGAGAAGGCGGTGCCCATGCCCTTCAATGGCCGGCCCAGCCCGGTTTTCAACTGCTCGAACAACGCGTTGATATCGCCAGAGCCGACCGACATGCCGCCGATCACGTCGGCGATGGCGCTGACGGTCAGCAGCAGGCCCCAGAACGTACCCAGCAGGCCGAGGAAGATCAGCAGGCCCGTCATGTAGCGCGACAGCTCGCGGCTCTCGTCGAGGCGGCTTGCGAGGCTGTCGAGCAGGCTGCGCATCGCGGGTGCGGAGAGGGTAAAGCGGTCTTGGCCCTCTCGACTCTTGGCCTGACGCGCCGCCAGCATGCTCGCCATGGGAGCCAGCAGCCGCGGCGGCGGCAGGGTCGCGAGCCGGACCCGGGATTTTTGGAAAGTCTCGAGCCAATGGACTTCGGGAGTCAGCCGGGTCACCTGCAGCAGATTCCAGCCGATGCCGATCAGCAACACGAGGAAAATAAGGCCGTTGAGCAGCGGGTTGCTGGAGAAGGCGGTGATCAGCGCGCCCGACAGCAGGACGGTCAGCACCAGGACCGCTAGCAGGAAGCCCACCATGCGGACGAAATAGATCCGAGGCCGTGTCAAGGCTTGGCGGCCGGTGCTGGTGCGATGGGGGTCGCCACCGACGTTCCGGCCGCGTTGGCGCTGAGATCGACGCGGTCGGCTGGGCCGTCGCCGCCGGCGGAGCCGAGTGCGCGGACATAGATGCGGGTCGAGGGAATACCCTCGTTGATCAGCACGGCCCGGGCGGCGAGCGCGCGGGCCAGCGAGAGGCGGCGCGGAGTGGACGGATCGTCGGCGCTGCCGGCGGCGTAGGCAAGCACGTTGATGGCCTGTTCGGTGCTGCGCAGCGGACGGGCGAAACTGCGGATCGCCGCCTCGGTCGTTGCATTGAGATCGGCCCGAGTGGCGCCGAAGGTCGCGCGGACGCCGCCGGGCTCGGGGAAGGCCTCGCCCGGCGCGTCGGCCGCGACGACGACTGGCGGCGGATCGGGCGGGCGCTGAACCGGGACGGCGACGGCCGGCGGGATGGCGGCGATCGCGGGCGGCGCAACAGGCACGACTGGCGGCTTGGGCGGCACCGGGACGGCGGCCGGGGTGGGCTTGGCTGCGTTTGGCCGCGGGCTGGGCCGCACCGGCGGACGCTGCGGCGCGGCGCGGGGCCGGGCCGGCGTCGGCTTTAGGGCATTCAACGCATTGGAGTTCACCCCTGGCTGCGCCGTCTGGGCCTGAGCGGCGCTGGCCAGGCAGAGCAGGAGTCCGGCTCGCCGCACGAGCGGTACGAGGCGGGCAGGGGCGCGCCCGGTCATCAGCCGGCGCGGCCCTCGGCAGCGGCGACGCCCTCGGCCACGACCTCGCGCAGCCGGGCGTGCATGTGCGGATTGGCCGCTACGATATCGTTCGGCCCGGCGTCGTGCATGACGCTCTCGGCGCCGTACGCGTCGGTGACGAAGCCGCCGGCCTCGCGCACGATCAACAGCCCCGCCGCCATGTCCCATGGCTTGAGGCCGAGCTCCCAAAAGCCATCGTAGCGCCCGGCCGCAACCCAGGCGAGATCCAGCGCAGCGGCGCCGAAGCGCCTGATGCCCGCCACCTGCGGCATCAGCACACCCAGGGTGCGGGCAAATGCCAGGCGCCGCCCGCCGGCAACGGCCGCAAAGGGGATGCCGGTCGCGAACAGCGCGTCCTTGAACTCGCGCCGGGCAGATACGCGCAGGCGACGTTCGTTCAGGAAGGCGCCGCCGCCCTTCTCGGCCCAGAACATCTCATCGTGCACGGGATTGTAGATCATGCCCGCCGTGATCTCGCTGCTGCCGTCCTGCAGGCGTTTCTCCAGGGCAATCGAGATGCACCAATGCGGGATGCCGTGCAGGAAATTGCTGGTGCCGTCCAGCGGGTCCACCACCCAGCGCCAGGACCAGTTTTCGCTGCCGGACATGCCGCTCTCCTCCATGAGGAAGCTGTAGCCCGGCCGCGCCTTGCCAAGCTCCTCCCGCATGGTGGCCTCAGCGCGGAGGTCGGCCTGGCTGACGAAGTCGCCCGGCCCTTTCACGCTGACCTGGAGCTGCTCGACCTCGTTGAAGTCGCGCAATAGCCGTTTCGATGCTTTCTGCGCGGAGTTCTGCATCACGGTCATGTGGGGCGACAGGCGCAGTGCCATTACGAGCGGGCCCGCTCCACGTAGCTCGCGTCCTCGGTGCGGACGACGATGCGCTCGCCGGCCTCGACGAAGGGCGGCACCTGGGTCTTCACGCCGTTGGACAGCCGGGCGGGCTTATAGCTGCTGGTGGCGGTCTGGCCTTTGACGACCGGGTCGGCCTCGATGACCTCCAGCACGACGGTGCTGGGCAGGCGTATGCCGGTGGGCTCGTCCTCGACCAGGTCAACGGTCACGGTCATGTTGTCCTGCAGGAACGGCGCCATCTCGCCCAGCAAGTCGACCGGGATCATGGTCTGCTCGAAGCTTTCGGGGTCCATCAGCACGACGTTGGTGCCGTCCGTATAGGAATAGGTGAAATCCTTTTCCGACGTCATCAGCCGCTCGACGGTGTCTGCGGTGCGCCAGCGCTCGTTGGTCTTGTTGCCGGTCTTGAGGTCGCGCATCTCGACCTGGATGAAGGCGCCGCCCTTGCCGGGAGTGATGATCTGCTGCTTCAGCACGGTCCAGCGGCGGCCGCCGTGGTCCAGCACCTGACCGGCGCGAATAAGGTTTGCCTGTTGCTTCATCGAACGGACCTGCTTATCGGGACAATATACAAAGAACCGGGCAACGCGCCCATAGATAGCGGCGCTTCTAACCCGCGGGCGGCACCCGGGCAAGGCAGCGAGCCTTTATATGGGTGTGTCCGTCTTGTACCTCGGCCGTGAACCCGAGCGCTTCCCAAAAGGCGGCCGCATCGGCAGTGCCGGCGTTGACCGTCACCGGTCGGTTGGCGAGGCCCGCCCGTCCGAGCAAGGTGGTCGCCAGGGTTTGCCCGACTCCCCGCCGCCGGAATGCAGGCCGTATGTAGAAGCGCCGCATACGTAGGGCGCCGGGCACGGCGGCATCGAGCGTCAAGCCGCCGATGCCGGCTAGCGTGCCTATTAGTTGCGCGGCCAGCAATACCTCGAACGGGCGGTCAAAGCGTGTCGTGCAAGCTGCCCATTCGGTCGCGAGCCGATCAAGAAATTGGTAGCCTTCGGCTTGGGCGTCCAAGCGTAGGCTGTCGAACCCGCCCGGCAATACATGGCCAACGACATCGATCTGCAGAGTATGCATCGTTCTTTCATACTGGATTCATTCAACTCCAGTCATACTGTTCCATTTTCGTCATTGCGAGAAGCGCTTGCGACGAAGCAATCCAGGGTCGAACGTGCAAATCCTTGGTCTGCGCGATCCGGGATTTCCCAGCCGAAGCCGGCTCGCGATGACGAGGTCCGCAATAGTCCTATGTTGATGTCGATTTGGAAAGCACGTGGGTTTGACCTGTTGGGTCGCTTACCACGCCGTCGGCAAGGTAGCTCGGGCCGATCGGCACCTTGCCGTGACCGCCTGGGATGTCCAGCACATAGGTAGGCCAAGCCAGGCCGGTGAGCCGGCCGCGCAGGGCGCGCAGGATGCGTTGGCCCTCATCGATCGGGACGGCGAAACGGACGGTGCCGGGCGCTGGGTCAAGCTGGTGCAGGTAGTAGGGCTTGACCCGGGCGCGGAGCATGGCGCGGAACAGCTCTTCCAGGGCCTCGGCATTGTCGTTCACGCCACGCAGCAACACGGATTGGCCGAGCAGCGGCACTCCAGCAGCCTGAATGCGGCGGAGTGCCGCGTCGGCAGCAGGGGTGAATTCACGGGCGTGGTTGGCGTGGACCACGAGCCAGACCGGGGTGTCGACCTCCATCGCCGCGGCTAGCGCGGCAGTGACGCGCGCAGGGTCAGCGACAGGCACGCGGGTGTGGATACGCAGCAGCTCGATATGCGGGATGGCGGCCAATGTTTGCAGGATGCGGCCGAGGCGGCGCGGCGAGAGCATCAGCGGGTCGCCGCCGGTCAGGATGACCTCGCGGACGGCCGGATGCTCGCGGAACCAGGTGTAGGCGGCCTCCAGCTCGGCGTCGGACAGCAGGCCGCCGCCGGGTCCGACGTGTTCGCGGCGGAAGCAGAAGCGGCAATACACGGGGCATATAAGCAGCGGCTTTAGCAACGCGCGGTCGGCATAGCGGTGGACAACGCCAGGCAGGGGGGACAACGCGTCGTCGCCGATCGGGTCAGCGAGTTCGTGCGGAGCGACGTCGAGCTCGGCCGGGTCCGGAATGAATTGGCGGCCGATCGGGTCGTCCGGGTGCTCGATCAACGCGCGCAAGGCGGGCGTGATAGCAATGGCGTAATGCTGCCCGACAGCGAGCAAACCCGCATGCTGGTCCGGCGACGCCAGCCCGGCAGCGACTAAATCTTCGGGGGTGCGGATCACGGCAAGTCCCGCGTGAGATAGCGCACTGTCCGTGTCCCACCGTAAATGGAGGCTTGCCCGACCTCTTTAAAACCCAGGACACCGTGGAACGCGTCGGAGGCAGGGTTGGGCGGGATGCGATTGACCTCTGCGGCAATCACCCGCTGGCCCACCGCACTCGCCGCTTCGAATGCGCCGGTATAGAGCCGTCGCGCCAGACCACAGCCTCGGGCAGCCGGGGCGACCACGATACGATCCACATAAGCAAAGCGTCCAAACCGTCTCTTAAACCAGCAAAAATGTGGGCTGTCGTACGTCGCCGTTTCGTCCAGCAGCAGGACGAAGCCGTCTACGTCGCCGACCTGCGCCGCCCACAATGCCTGCCGCACCAGCCCAGCTAGCCGGTCGTGGTCGAGCAGCGATAACTCCGCTGCGTGGGCGTTGTTGAGCGCGAGCACTCCCTCCAGCCGGTCCGGTGCCACCGGTCTCATTCGGCCACGATCTCACTGGCATCATAGCCCTGCATGAACAGCAGGGCGCGCAGGCCGCAATGGTCGATGCGGACCCGCGCCTCGGCGCTGACAATCGGTTTGGCATGGAAGGCGACACCCAGCCCGGCGGCACGGATCATGGCGAGGTCATTGGCGCCATCGCCCACGGCCAGGCAATCGGCCATGTCGAGGCCCTGCTCGGCCGCAAGCTCCTGCAATGCCTCAAGCTTCGCGGCCCGGTCGAGTATGGGCTCGCCCACCTCGCCGGTGAGCGCCGTCCCGTCATCCAGCAGCGTGTTGGCACGGTGGATGTCGAAGCCAAGCAGGTCCGCGACCCGGCCGGTGAAGTACGTGAAGCCGCCAGAGACCAGCGCGGTCGTTGCGCCGTGCGCGCGCATGGTGGCGATCAGCTCGGCGGCGCCGGACATGAGGCTTGTCGCGGCCCAGGTCTTTGCCAACGCCTCAAGCGGCAGGCCGCGCAGCAGGCCGACGCGTTCGCGCAAGGCGGTGGGGAAGTCGATCTCGCCGTTCATGCTGCGCCGGGTAATGGCGGCGACGCGGTCCTGCTGTCCCGCGTGGGCCGCGAGCTCGTCAAGCGTTTCCGTTGTGACGATGGTGCTATCCATATCGGCCATCAGCAGGCGCTTGCGGCGGCCGTCCGCAGGTGTCACGACGGCGTCGACCGGCGCGGCATCGAGCGCTGCATGGATCACCGCCGGGTCGGGAACGGCGACGACCGGGATGTCGACCGCTTCGCCCGCGGACAAGACAACGGGCAGGCCGCCGTGCACCGCCTCGGCCACGCGGGCGATCAACGCGGGGGTAAGTGCGTCGGAGCCATAGGAAGCGATCAGGGTGAGGACATGCATGATGGAGGGATGGCAGGGGTCGCGGGATGGAGCAAGCTGATGCGTTGATCGTTGCCGGGCCGACCTGCAGCGGGAAGTCGGCACTGGCGTTGGAGCTGGCGCGCTGCTTGGACGGTGTCGTGATCAATGCCGACTCGATGCAGGTCTATCGTGAGCTGCGGATCCTCACGGCTCGGCCGACGGTGGAGGAGGAGCGCATGGCGCCGCACGCGCTTTATGGCGTCCGTGCCGCAGCCGAGCCTGGCAGCGCTGCCTGGTGGCGGGGCGAGGCGTTGGCGACCATGGACGCGGCGCGGGCGGCAGGACGCATACCCATCCTGTGCGGCGGCACCGGGCTCTATTTGTCATCCTTGACCCAGGGCATCGCCGATATTCCGGACGCGGGCAACGAGGCGCGGACCGAGGCGCGGGCCCTGCTGGCGGAGCTTGGCCCGGCGGCGCTGCATCGGCGGCTGCTGCAGGCGGACCCGGCAACAGCGGCGACACTGCGCCCCAGCGATGGCCAGCGGCTGGCGCGGGCATGGGAGGTCTGGCGCGGCACCGGGCGCGGCATGGCAGACTGGCATGCAGACGCGCAGCCGCCGTCCAACCGGCGGTTCCGGATGGTGCTGCTGAACCCATCGCGCGAAAAGTTGCGCGACGCGATTGCAGTTCGATTTGCGATGATGCTGGCGGCCGGTGCATTGCAGGAGGCAGAGGCGCTGGCACGGCTGGCGCTCGACCCGGCGCTGCCGGCCATGCGGGCGCATGGAGTGCCGGAGCTGCTGGCTTATGGCCGAGGGGAGCTGACGTTGGAGGAGGCGGGGCGGCGGACAATGCTGGCGACGGGCCAATATACCAAGCGGCAATCGACGTGGTTTCGGCATCGCGCCATCGTCGCCCCGTGTGCAATGCATACGATCCATGCGCGATTTGCGGACAGAACGCAATTTTCGGAAAGCGATTGGTATGCTTTAATGCATTTCGTTAGACCTACCGATTGACGCATCATGATGGTCGGTGCGATTTCCGAACAATCAGGAGACTTGGACATGACGGCTACCCTGCAGCAATCCGGCGCCGAAATCCTGCTGCGGGCGCTCCGCGATCAGGGGGTGGAGGTCATCTTCGGCTATCCCGGCGGGGCCGTGCTGCCGATCTATGACGCGATCTTCCAGCAGAACAGCATCCGGCACATCCTGGTGCGGCACGAGCAGGCGGCGGTGCATGCCGCGGAGGGCTATGCGCGCAGCACCGGCAAGGTGGGCGTCGTGCTGGTCACCAGCGGGCCGGGCGCGACCAACGCGGTGACGGGCCTGGTCGATGCGCTGATGGACAGCATCCCCGTCGTGTGCCTGACGGGCCAGGTGCCGACGCACCTGATCGGCAACGACGCGTTCCAGGAGGCGGACACGACGGGCATCACCCGTCCCGCCACCAAGCACAACTATCTCGTCAAGCGGTCCGAGGACCTGGCGCGCGTGGTGCACGAGGCGTTCTACGTGGCTCGCAGCGGCCGACCCGGCCCGGTGGTGATCGACCTGCCGAAGGACATCCTGATCGCGCCGGCGCCGTATCAGCCGGCCTCCGCCGAGCCGCATCGCAGCTATCGCCCGGCAACGGAGCCCGATCCCGCCCGCATCGCCGAGGCCGTGCGGCTGTTGAAATCGGCGAAGCGGCCAATCGTCTATAGCGGCGGCGGGGTCATCAACTCGGGCGATGCGGCGACGGCCGCGCTGGTCGCATTCGTGCGGGCGACGGGGATGCCGTGCACCAGCACGCTGATGGGTTTGGGGGCGTATCCCTCGAACGACCCGCAGTTCCTGGGCATGCTGGGCATGCACGGGACCTACGAAGCCAACCATGCGATGCACGATTGCGATGTCATGCTGAACATCGGTGCGCGGTTCGACGACAGGGTGACGGGGCGGATCAACGCGTTCAGCCCCGGCAGCCGTAAGATCCACGCCGACATCGACCCGAGCAGCATCAACAAGAACGTGCTGGTCGAGGTGCCGGTCATCGGAGACGCGGCGCGGGTGATGGAGGCGCTGCTGGCCGCATGGAAAGCCGACGGCGAGCAGCAGGACCGGGCAGCATTGGCGACGTGGTGGCGGCAGATCGACGCTTGGCGCGCAGTGGACAGCCTGAAATATACACAAAATCAGGCGTCGGGCAGCATCATCAAGCCGCAGCACGCCATCCGCCGGCTGTATGAGATCACCCGCGAGACAGGACGCGAGACCTTCATCAGCACCGAGGTCGGCCAGCACCAGATGTGGGCGGCGCAGCATTTCCGCTTCGACAAGCCGAACCGCTGGATGACCTCGGGCGGGCTGGGGACGATGGGCTATGGCCTGCCGGCGGCGATGGGGACGCAGATCGCCCATCCCGACGCGCTGGTGATCGACATCGCCGGCGAGGCGAGCATCCTGATGAACATCCAGGAGATGGCTACGCTGGCGCAATATCGCCTGCCGGTGAAGGTGTTCATCCTGAACAACCAGTACATGGGCATGGTGCGGCAGTGGCAGGAACTGCTGCATGGCGGACGGTATTCCGAAAGCTACTCCGAGGCGTTGCCGGACTTCGTGAAGCTTGCGGAGGCGTTCCATGGCGTGGGACTGCGGGCCACGGACGTCGATGACCTGGACCGAGTCATCCGGGAGATGATCGCGATCGACCGCCCGGTAATCGCCGATATCTGCGTCGACCAGAAGGAGAACTGTTTTCCAATGATCCCGTCGGGCGCCGCGCACAACGAGATGATCCTGGGGCCGGAGCATCAGGCGCGCACGGCGGAGATCACCGACGAAGGTCTGATGCTGGTCTGATGCTGGTCTCAACTTCAAGCCAGGACGCCGCGGCGCTGCCACGCCGTTCTGCCACGATCTCGGTGCTGGTCGAAAACGAGAGCGGGGTGCTGGCGCGGGTCATCGGCCTATTCTCGGGACGCGGCTACAACATCGACAGCCTGACGGTGGCGCCTGTGGATGCGCTGGGCAACCGCAGCCGGATCAACGTCGTAACGAGCGGCACCGACATGGTGATCGAGCAGATCAAGGCGCAGCTCGGCCGCCTGGTGCCGGTGCACCGCGTGGCGGACCTTTCGCAGGCCGGACCGCATCTGGCGCGGGAGCTGGCGATGGTGAAGGTGGTGAGCACCGGCGGCGACCGGGCGGAGGCGCTGCGCATCGCCGAGGCGTTCCGCGCCCGGGTGATTGACGCGACGATCGACAGCTTCGTGTTCGAGCTGACCGGGAGCGCCGAGAAACTTGGGAGCTTCATCGAGCTGATGCGGCCGATCGGCCTGGCGGAGGTGAGCCGCACAGGGATCGCGGCGATCTCTCGCGGGAAGCAGATGCTTTAAGCAATCGCTGACGCGGAACTGGCGAAACGCACTGCCGCCCTGGCCATTGGGCGTCGGCGGTCCTATCAGTGCAACATCCTCTGTTTAAAGCTAAGAAGGACTCGACCCATGCGCGTCTATTACGATCGCGATGCCGATGTTAACCTGATCAAGGGCAAGAAGGTCGCGATCATCGGCTATGGCAGCCAGGGCCATGCCCACGCCAACAACCTGAAGGACAGCGGCGCGGCCGAACTCGCGGTCGGGCTGCGCGCCGGGTCGGGCGGCGTTGCGAAGGCGGAGACGGCTGGCCTGCGCGTCATGGACCCGGCAGACTGCGCCAAATGGGCCGACGTCGTCATGGTGCTGACGCCTGACGAGGGGCAGGGCGACCTGTATCGCGAGAAGCTTGGTCCAAACATGAAGCCCGGCGCTGCGCTGGCATTCGCACATGGGCTGAACGTGCATTTCAACCTGCTGGACCCGCGTCCGGACATCGACGTGTTCATGATCGCGCCGAAGGGGCCAGGCCATACGGTGCGCAGTGAATATCAGCGTGGTGGCGGCGTGCCGTGCCTGGTCGCGGTGGCGCAGGACGCAAGCGGCAACGCGCTGGATGTGGCGTTGAGCTATGCCAGCGCCATCGGTGGTGGCCGGGCCGGAATCATCGAGACGACCTTCAAGGAGGAGTGCGAGACCGACCTGTTCGGCGAGCAGGTCGTGCTGTGCGGCGGCTTGGTGGAGCTGATCAAGGCGGGCTATGAGACCCTGGTGGACGCCGGCTACGCGCCTGAAATGGCATACTTCGAGTGCCTGCACGAGGTGAAGTTGATCGTCGACCTGATCTATGAGGGCGGCATCGCCAACATGAACTACTCGATCAGCAACACGGCCGAGTATGGCGAATACGTCACGGGCCCGCGCATCATCAACGATGCGACCAAGGCCGAGATGAAGCGCGTGCTGGAGGACATTCAGTCGGGCCGGTTCGCGCGGGATTGGATGCTGGAGAATCGGACCAACCAGGCGAGCTTCAAGGCTACGCGGCGTCGGATGAACGAACACCCTATCGAGCAGGTCGGCGAACGGCTGCGCGCCATGATGCCGTGGATCGCGCAGAACCGGTTGGTGGACAAGGCCAAGAACTAGCCCGGGTTTTGGCCGTTGAACATGGTTGACGCTTTCATAGGAGCATAGGTCATGTTCAACATCAGGCTGATCCGTCCGTCACTAGCGTTGGGCGCGCTGATGGCGCTCGGTGGGTGTTATTCGGTGGCGGGTGCGGTTGGGCCAGTGCCGTATGCGCCGGTCAGCCCGGTGGTGGGCGCTGCAGGGACCGCTTCGGCAGGGCAGGTTGTGGGGTATGTCGGAACTACGTGCAAAGCCGGCTTTTACATCTGCCAAGTGCCTCGAGGTCCGATAGGCGCGGAGTGTAGCTGCCCAGGCCTCGGCGCTCCCTCTTTTGGGACCATCCGCTAACCTATTAGTCACAGGCTTACGGCTATGGAGCTCGGCCAGCGGCGTTAAGCCTACGCTCAGCCCATCCCTGCCGCCGATTGCTAGGCGGCGCGGCGGCTGGCCAAGGCCGCCGGGAGGCCTTGGATTGCGCGATCAATCAGCGCAGCATCGGCGTCGGCCGAAAAGTTTTCAGAGAGCACCCGCTCCGCTGCACGCCCAGCTAACTCGGCCGCGGCTAGGCGGACCTCGGTCACCGCGGCCTTTTCGGCCGCAGCGATTCGGTCCATGGCCATCTGCTCACGCCGGGTCGCAGAGGCAGCCGCGTCGGTGCGAGCGGCCTCGCCGACGCGCTGCGCCTCGGTGTGGGCTTGCTCCAGCATAGCTTGCGCGTCCCGTAGTGCGGCCTCCCGCTTCGTATTGGCGTCGGCCAGCATCGCCTCCGCTTCCTGGCGCAAGCGGGACGCCTCGTCCAACTCATGTCTGATTGCCCGGGCACGGTTGTCCAGCTGCCCGAGCGCCACTCCGACTAGCTTGCGGCCGAAGATGGCGAAGAACAGGAAAAATGCGATTCCGACCCAAAAGCGCGGATCGGCCCAGAGGCTCGAATGATGTTCCATGCTGGTGCTTCCTACGCGCGGCGGGCCATGGCGGCGCCGACGGCGCCGTCGATGACCGCCTGGTCGGGGGCATGGCCGGTCAGGCGGGTTATGACGGCGGTGGTGGCGTTCTGCGCCACCTCGCGCAATGCACCCATGGCGGTGTTGCGGGCATCGGCGATACGCTGTTCGGCGTCGGCCAACTGCGCATTAAGACGTTGGTCCGCGGCGCGGGACTGTTCGAGCGCCTCGCCCTTGGCTTTGGCGCTAGCGCTGGCGATTGCGGATTGTGCCTCTGCATTGGCGCGCCGGCTGGCCTCGGTAATCTCGGCGATAGCGGCATCCGACCGCGCCTTGGCGGCGCGGGCGCTGTCAAGATCGGCGGAGATGCGCTGGGCACGAGCCTCAACGACGCTCGCGACCTGGGGCAGCGCATAACGCGCCAGCAGGTAGTAAAGCAGACCGAAGATGATTGCCATCCAGACCACCTGGGCGATGGTCAGCGGGTTCGAAAAGTCTAGCTGTGGCATGCGCCGATCCCTGCGGGGCTGGAAGGGGTGGGACCGGCAGAAAGCCGGCCCTCGAGGCGGATGCTTAGGTGAACAGGATCAAGAAGGCGATCAGCAGGGCGAACAGTGCGACGGCCTCTGTCAGTGCGAAGCCCAAGATGCCGATCGGGAACACCGCATCGCGGGCGGCCGGATTGCGGCCGACGGTCGACACCATTGCCGAGAAGATGTTGCCAATGCCGATGCCCACGCCCGCGAGCGCGATCACGGCCAGGCCGGCCCCAAGGGCCTTTGCAGCAGCGACTTCCATAGATCCAGTCCTTTATAGTGTTTGAAACAAAGGGGGTCCGCGCCGGCGCTAGTGCAGGTGCACCGCGTCGTGCAGGTAGATGCAGGTCAGGATGGCGAAGACGTAGGCCTGCAGGGCGGCGACCAGCAGCTCGAAGCCGACGAGCACGATGTTGAGCGCCAGCGGCAGGATGCCGATGGAGGCGCCAAGCACTCCGGCACCACCGAGCAGCACGACGAAGGTGGCGAAAACCTCGAACATCACGTGCCCGGCGACCATGTTGGCGAACAGGCGGATGGACAGCGACACCGGGCGCGAGAGGTAGGAGATGACCTCGATCGGAATGATCAGGGGCGCCAGCAGCTTGGGCGCGCCGACCGGGAAGAAGTAGCTGAAGAAGTGCAGGCCGTGGATATGCAGCGACACTGCCGTCACGACGACGATGACCAGCAAGGCAAGGCCGAAGGTGACGGCGATGTGGCTGGTATAGGTGAACGAATAAGGCAGCAAGCCCAGCAGATTGCCCATCAGCACGAAGAAGAACAACGTGAAGATGAACGGGAAGAACCGGCGGCCTTGCGGCCCTATGCTGCCCTCGGCCATGCCTAATATGCTGGTGTAGCAGATCTCGGCGAGGGACTGCAGACGGCCCGGCACCACGGCGCGGGGGCGCATGCCATAAAAGAGCGTGCCGAGGATCAGCGCCCCACCTAGCACCATCATCAGATTGGAGTTGGTGAAGTTCACCGAACGCCCGAGACCGCCGAGCGCCGTGTGCAGCTCGAACTGGCCCAACGCGTCCATCTTACCTTCAGCCGCCAAGATCCCGTCCTCTCCAGTCCTAAGCCTTCGGCGTCCGGGGCATCATCAAGCGCCAAACGTTGGCGATGCCCGCGGCGCCGCCCAGCAACACGAACAGCCCGAGTAGCCACGGCCGGGTGCCCAGCCACGAGTCCAGCGCCCATCCGATCGCGACCGAGACCGCCAGGGCCGAGACCAACTCGACACCGACCCGCACGCCGATGCCCATGGCGCCCGTCGTACCAATGGCCTTTTCGGACGGTGCCGGCGCATCCATCGCCTGCTTCGTCCGTGCCGCACGCAGCCGCTCGTCGAACGAGCCGCCTTTGTCCTCACTCATATTCGGCCCCCTGCACGCCCATGCGGCCGCGCCCTGTGGGCACCGGCTTGCTACCGGCGAGGGTGCAGGGTGTCAAGGCGTTGTGGAATGCTCAAGCTCTCTGGAGGATGACACCAGATGAGGATCGATCGGAGACCGGCGCAGGCAACGATGCGCCGCCAGAGGAAACCTGAGGATCCGAGCGCTTAGCTTGTTGCGGCGTCGACGGCTTTGGCGAAGTTGTCGAAGGAGACAGCCCCGGACGTCGGCTTTCCATTCATAATGAACGTGGGCGTGCTGTTCACGCCGAACTTCTTCTCGCCCTCATCTTGGTCGGTGAGGATGGCTCGCTTGAGGTCGGCGTCGGCGATCGTCGTGTTGAAACTGGCGCGGGACAGGCCGGCCAGGGCGGCGAACTTCGCGAGCTCCTCAGTCGAGTTCACGCCGCGAGCGAAGGCCCAGCGGTCCTGGCTCGCGAGCAGGGCGGTGATGAACGGCTCGTAGCGCTCGGGCGGCAACGCGCGGGCGACCATGGCGGCTGTGAGCGCAATCTGATCGAGCGGGAAATCGCGCCAGACATAGCGAACGCGTCCGGTGTCGATCAGCTTGGAGCGGACCTGGGAAAAGGTCTCTTTCTGAAAGGCGGCGCAGTGGGTGCAGGTGAGCGAGAACCACTCGGTAACCACGACCTTGGCGTCAGGGGCGCCAAGGCTGCGCTCGGCCATGCGCGGGTCGGCAGACTGGGCGCACGCCGGGCGGACGATCAGGAGGGCAGGGGCAGCGGCGGCGATCAGCAGGCGGCGTGTGACGGGCATGGCGTCCTCGGAATTGAGTAGTGTTGAAACGTATGGTCGTGCCGCCAGGCGGCGCGTCAAGCCTGATCGGTTCCGGGGTCAGCTTTGATCAACATCGCCAATGCACCGTGCGAGCGCGGCAAGGGCGTCGTGTAGGGGCCCCGGCGGGATGCCGGGCACCTCGATTGGTGGCGCAGGACAGCGCGGCCGGTGCGGGGGCGACAGGGACGGCGGGGTCGGATTTTGGACGAAACGGAGCCGTTCGACCACCTTGCGGCCCAGATGGCCGTTCACCCGGGCGAGCACCTGGTCACTTAGATGCTGCAGTTCCAGCGCGACTGGACCGGCACAGGCGAGGGTCAGAGTGCCATTGGTCAGCCGGCGTGGCGTAGTCGTCGCCGACAGCTCGGGGCCGACGATCTGCGCCCAGTCCGCCATGACCTGCGCGCCGCCGGGTGCGCGCTTGCGGAACGCGGGGCGAGTGACGGCAGGCACCAGGGCACCGATCGGGCGTGGCCCATAGACATGGCGAGGTGCATCTTGCAGCGTCGCACGCTCGGTGCTGGAGGGTTGCTTGCTGGTCCTATCGCTTGTCGTCATATCCCGCTAATGCTCCCCGTCCCACCCGCCGCCGCATTGCTGCATTGGTATGATCGCCACCGCCGCCGGATGCCCTGGCGCGCCCTGCCCGGCGAGCGTCCAGACCCATATCGGGTGTGGCTCAGCGAAATCATGCTGCAGCAGACGACTGTCGCAGCGGTTATACCGTATTATGAGCGGTTTGTGCTGCGTTTTCCTACTGTGGAGGCGCTTGCGGCGGCAGACGACGACACGGTGATGCAGGCCTGGGCAGGGCTTGGCTACTATGCCCGGGCGCGGAACCTGCTTGCCTGTGCCCGCCGTGTCGTCGCGGAGGGTCGTTTTCCGGACGATGCGGCGGGTTTGCGCACGTTGCCAGGCATCGGCGAATACACCGCCGCTGCCGTCGCGAGCATCGCGTTTGGCCGGGCGGTCGTGCCGGTGGACGGCAACGTGGAGCGGGTTGCGGCCCGGGTGTTCGCCATCGACGACCCGTTGCCGGGCGCTCGGCGCGCAGTGGCGGCAGCGGCGGCGCGGCTGGGGCAGGATGCGATAGCCCAAAAGAGCCCGGCCGACTTTACCCAGGCGCTGTTCGACCTTGGAGCAACCGTGTGCACGCCGCGTGCGCCGGCCTGCGCGATTTGCCCCTGGATGCAGGGGTGCCGCGGGCGGGCGCTCGGCATGGCGGAGACGCTGCCGCGCAAGGCTGCCAAACCGGCGCGGCCCGTCCGGCATGGGGCGCAGTTCTGGCTTATGGACGCGGCTGGAAAGGTGCTGCTGCGCCGCCGCCCGCCACAGGGCTTGTTGGGCGGCATGTTGGAGTTGCCCGGCACGCCGTGGCGGCCTGAGCCCTGGCCGACGACCGACGCGCTGACGCATGCGCCGCAGCAGGCGGATTGGCGGCTGGCCGGCCAGGCGACCCACGGCTTCACGCACTTTACGCTGATCATGGACGTCTATGCGGCGTCGGTCGAGCAGATCACGGTGGAAGGCTTGCTGCGCGATGCCGGCACGCTGGCGGATGAGGCGCTGCCGACAGCGATGCGGCGATGCGTGCGAGTGGCGGTCAAGGCCGTAGAACAGGCTGCCTAGGCCGCCGGGCGCCAGCCCCAGCGAGTGTCGAGCCAGGCGCGCAGGGCGAGGAGCGTCGGCACATCGGCGGCAATTGCCCGGGTCAGAGTCGCGGTTGCGGGCGCCGGAGCGGCGCGGACTCCAAGCGACGCGGCCTCAGAGACCAGGCCGGGGGTCGCCGCCGCCTCGGCGCAGGCCCGCCGCCATATCGCGACACGGTTGGCTGGCGATAGCTGTGGCAGCACCAATGCCACGTCGAGGATCGCGGCGGCGGCGGTGGCGCGCAGAGCGGCAAGCATCGCAGAGGGCGGGGACTGGCGGGATACGGCCTCAAGCGCGGTCTGCACGGTCGGGAACGCCGGGTCGCGCAGCCAGACGCCGGCAGGGTCGACAGTACCGAGGGTCATCACCGGCGTCATGCCGTGCTGGGCTGCGGCGGCCACACGCGCGCCCTGGCCGCAATGGAACACCGCGTCCGCGAGGTTGTCGGCGCTGGGCGTCACCTCGATCCCGAGCATGTCGAGCGCCAGCAACGCCGGCAAGGCGAGGCCGGCCGGGTGTGCGCCGCCGAGCCGTAGCGTGCGGCCAGGGCTGAGCGGCACGCGGCTGACTAAAACGGCGGAGGCAAGGCCAGCCCACGCCGGCACCCAGCGTGCTGCGTCGAACTGGGCGCGCGGGTCTCCAACCAACCAAGCCATGGCTGCCGATCCCGGCAGCAGCAGCGCGGTGTCGCCGTCTGGAGGCACACGAGCCTCGAATTGGTTGGCGCCGGTCACGCCGTCGGCCCCACCCACAACGCTGCGTGCGACCGGCTGCGCGGCCAATCCGGCAAAGGCGCTGGGAAAAACGTGGGCGAGGGCGGGGATCAACAGATCGGCCCAATGGTCGAGCCGGCCTTGCGGCGGGCCCGCAACGACCAAGCCGGGTCCTCCGGGAAAGCTGGCCTGCACCGTCGGCGCGCTGGCGGAAGTTGCAGCGGCGGCTCCGGCGATCCTGAAGGCGGCTGAGCCAGCGATCAAGCCTGCAGCCATGGACAACGCGCAGCGGCGGCTAGGCGGCAGACCAGTCATCGGCTCCCCTCCGGCAATAGGGCCGCGCCTGGCCCAATGCACACTGGTATCCTGCCCGGCACGGATGTCAAATCGTAGACAATCCGGCATCAGTTGTCGTAACGAACCAACGCTTCGAACGGGACATCGAGCCGGGCGCGGCCGCCAAGGAAGCTGAGCTCGATCAGCGAGGCGGCGGCGGGAACCTCGGCGCCCACTTTCCTCAGCAGGGTGATGCCGGCCGCCATGGTGCCGCCGGTCGCGAGCAAGTCGTCCACGACGACGACGCGGGTGCCGGGTGCGACGGCGTCGGCCTGGATCTCGATGCGGTCGGAGCCATACTCGAGGGCGTAGTCCAGGCCGATGACCTCGCCGGGCAGCTTGCCGCGCTTCCGCAGCATGACGAAGCCGCATCCAAGCTTCAATGCCAGCGGGGCGGCGAGCAGGAAGCCGCGCGATTCGATACCCGCCAGCAGCTGCGGATGATAAGCACGGACCACGCTGGCCAGGCGCCCCATGGCGACCTGCCAGGCGTCGGGGTGCCGCAGCAGGGTGGAGATGTCGTAGAACAGGATGCCGGGCTTCGGAAAGTCGGGAATGCCGCGGATGTGGTCCTTGAGGTCCATGGTGCCGTCCTGATGGGGTGCCGCTGGCTCTATCGCCTCGGGGCCATTGCGGCAACCAGCAGGCCGGGCTAGGCAGCCGGGATGTCGAGGCCAACCATCGCAACCATCGCCGGATTGCTGTTCGTCGCAACCTATGTCGTCGTGGCGATCACACTGCCGGACCTCGTGCCGCGCCTGCACTGGACCCTTGAGGCGCTGTATTGGCTCCTGGCCGGGGTTGTCTGGGTGTTTCCGGTACGCTGGCTGATGCTGTGGTCGGTGCATAAGCGGTAGCGGTCGTTGCGGCCGTTCACGAAGGCGCTATAAATCCGCAACGTCGTTGCAACATTGGCCGGCTACCCCGGCGGCATGCAAACCCGAAAGGATCGTCCATGAAGCGTCGCACCCTGCTGGCGGCAGCCGCCGCACTGGGCCTCGCCGGCAACGCACACGCCCAGGCCGGGCGCACCCGCATCGTATTCTGGCATGCGATGAACGGGACGCTGAACGACGAGGTGAACCGCATCTGCGCCGAGTTCAACGCAGCGCAGAGCGAGGCGGAGATCGTGCCTGTGTTCAAGGGTACCTACCCCGAGACCCTGACCGCCGCCATCGCCGCCTGGCGCGCCGGGCAGGCGCCGCATCTCGTGCAGATGTTCGAGGTCGGCACCGGCTCGATGCTGGCCGCCGGCCCGGCTGTCAAGCAGACCTGGCAGTTGATCCAGGAGACCGGGGTCGCCATCGATCCGAACGCCTATATCGGCGCGGTCAAAGGCTATTACAGCCTGGCCGACGGGCGCCTCGCCTCCATGCCGTTCAACTCCAGCACCTCGGTGATGTGGCTGAACCAGGACGCGATGGAGCGGGCCGGGCTCGATCCGGCGAAGGCGCCCGCGACATGGCCCGAGGTGATCGCGGCGGCGCAGGCGATCAAGGTGAAGGCAGCCGCGCCGACCCCGTCTACGAGCAGCTGGTTCGCCTGGATACAGCTCGAGCAGTTCGCCGCCATGCACGACCTGCCGTATGCGACGAAGTCGAACGGGTTCGAGGGTTTGGACACCGAGCTGCGGGTCAACGCCCCGCCGTTCGTGCGGCAGTTGGACCGGATCATGGGCATGGCGAGGGACGGCACCTTCCGCTACGCCGGCCGGGACGACGCGCCCAACCCGCTGTTCCTTTCGGGCGAAGCGGCGATCGCCTTCGTGTCGTCGGGCTTGCGTGGCGATGTCGTGAAAAATGCCAAGTTCCGGTGGCTGGAGGCGCCGCTGCCGTATGATCCCGAGCTGACGACGGCGCCGATCAACTCGATCATCGGCGGCGCGAGCCTGTGGACCATGACGGCGCCGGGCCGGATGCCGGCGGAATACAAGGGAGTGGCGCAGTTCCTCGCCTTCATCGCACAGCCGAAGCAGGACGCGGCTTGGCACCAGCATACCGGGTATGTGCCAGTGACGCTGGCGGGCTTTGAGGAAAGCCGACGCCAGGGCTTCTACGATAAGAACCCCGGTGCGGATGTGCCGATCAAGCAACTGACGCGCGGGACGGTGACGGCGAACAGCAAGGGGTTCCGGCTGGGCCGGATGCCGGAGCTGCGCAACATCGTCTATGAGGAAGTCGAGCGGGCGCTGCAGGCGCAGCAGACCGCGCAGGGCGCGCTCGACAATGTGGTCGGCCGCGGCAACCGCGTGCTGCGGGAGTTCGAGCGCGCGAACAAGGCCTGACCAGCGCCTTGGAACGGCGGACGATCTTTCCCGGGCGGCTGTTGCCGGTGCTGCTGGCGGTGCCGCAACTCGCGCTAACGGCCGTGTTCTTCCTATGGCCCGCGGCGCAGGCTGTGTGGTTTAGCGCCATGCGTCAGGACGCATTCGGCCTGCGGTCCGAGTTCGTCGGCCTCGAGAATTTTTACGACCTGTTCACCGATCCGCTGTATCGTGAGAGCATCGTGCGGACCGTGGGGTTCTGCGTGGCCGTCGCGGGGCTCGCGATGGGGGTGGCGCTGTTGCTGGCAGTGTTCGCCGATCGGGAGATCCGCGGGCGCGGCTGGTATCGGACGCTGCTGATTTGGCCCTATGCCATCGCGCCGGCCGTAGCGGCGGTGCTGTGGATCCTCGTGTTGCACCCGCAGATCGGCCTGGCCGGGCGCTGGCTGAACCGGCACGGCGTCGCGTGGGACTACAAGCTGCGGGACGCGCAGGCGATGGGCGTCGTAGTGCTCGCCAGCGCATGGAAACAGGTGAGCTACGACTTCATCTTCTTTCTTGCGGGGCTGCAGGCCATTCCGCGCACGGTGACGGAGGCGGCGCGCATGGACGGCGCACGGGGCTGGCGACGCTTCCGCACCATCACGCTGCCGCTGCTGGCGCCGACGACGTTCTTCCTGCTGGTCGTGAATCTTGTCTATGCGGCATTCGATACCTTCGGGACTGTCCAGGCGCTGACGGGCGGCGGTCCCGGCAAAGCGACCGAGACGCTGGTCGTGAAGGTGTATCGGGACGGCATCGTAAACCTCGACCTCGGGTCCAGCTCCGCGCAGTCCGTGGTGCTGATGCTGGGCGTGATCGTACTGACGATGCTGCAGTTCAGGTTCCTGGGGCGCCGGCGTGCGGACTGATTGGGTCGCGCATTTGGTGCTGTGCGCCGGCGTGCTGCTGTTCGCGGCTCCGCTATGGCTGGTGCTGGCGGGCTCGACGCAGCCGGCAGACGCGATCGCGCGGGGCGAGCTGTCGATGCTGCCGGACCTGCGCGGGCTCGGGATCTATGCCGACGTGCTGCGTGCTGGCGCGCCGGGGTCGACGCCGGTATGGCGCATGCTGCTCGTCAGCTTCGGCATGGCGCTGGCGATTGCGTCCGGAAAGATAGTGATCTCGGTGCTGTCGGCCTACGCCGTCGCGTTCTTCCGCTGGCCGGGCCGAACGCTGGCGTTCTGGGTCATCTTCCTGACCTTGATGCTGCCGGTCGAGGTACGGATCATCCCGACCTACTCAGTGATGGCGGGCCTCGGATTGATCAACAGCTTCACCGGGCTGACCCTACCGCTGATCGCCTCCGCCACGGCCACCCTGCTGTTCCGGCAGGTGTTCCTGGCGGTGCCGGACGAGTTGGTCGAGGCGGCGCGCATGGACGGCGCCGGGCCGCTGCGGTTCCTGCGCGACATCCTGCTGCCGGTGTCCGGGCCGAACCTCGCGGCGCTGTTCGTGATCCTGTTCGTCTATGGCTGGAACCAATATTTGTGGCCGCTGCTGGTGGCGACGGACCCGCGGCTCGACACCGTGGTGATCGGCATCGTCAAGATGATCGGCGCGGAGACGCAGACCGAGTGGAACCGCGTAATGGCGACGGCTGTGCTGGCGTTGCTGCCCCCGGTCGCGGTCGTGCTGCTGATGCAGCGCTGGTTCGTCAAAGGGCTGGCGGAGGCCGACAAATAGATGGCGACGCTCGAGCTGCATGGAGTGGCCAAGCGGTTCGGGCCAGCGTCCATCCTGGCCGGCATCGACTTGGCGCTCAACGAGGGCGAGATGCTGGTGATCGTCGGCGCCAGCGGCTGCGGCAAGAGCACGCTGCTGCGGCTGGTGGCCGGGCTCGAGACGCCGAGCGCCGGGCGGATCGTGCTGGATGGGCGCGACGTCACCCATGTCGATCCGGCCGCCCGCAACATCGCCATGGTGTTCCAGAACTACGCGCTCTATCCGCATATGTCGGTGTTCGACAACATGGCGTATGGCCTGCGCATACGCGGCGTGGCGCGGACGGACATCGCGCGCCAGGTGCAGGCGGCGGCGGAGCTGCTGGGCATCGGCGCGCTGCTGGCGCGGAAGCCGCGGCAGCTCTCGGGCGGTCAGCGGCAGCGGGTGGCGATGGGCCGCGCCATCGTGCGGCAGCCGAAGCTGTTCCTGTTCGACGAGCCGCTGTCGAACCTCGACGCCAAGCTACGGGTGCAGATGCGGGCGGAGATCCGGCGGCTGCAGCGCCGGCTGGGCGTCACGAGCCTGTATGTGACCCATGACCAGGTCGAGGCGATGACCCTGGGCGACCGGCTGCTGGTGCTGGAGGGCGGCCGGGCAGCGCAGCTCGCGACGCCGATGGAGGTGTTCGCCCGGCCGGCGGACGTCTATGTGGCCGGATTTATCGGCGCGCCGGCGATGAACTTCCTGGCGGGGACGCTGGTGCCCGGCGGCGTGCGGCTCGCGGGCGGCCAGGTGATCGCGGTAACGGATGCGCAAGGGGAGGGCGCAGTGACGGTCGGCGTCCGGCCGGAGCATGTTTCGGTGGCAGCGGGCGGCATCCCGCTGACGGTGGAGTTGGTGGAGCCGCTGGGGTCCGAGACGCTGGTGCATGGCCGCATGGCGGACGGCACGACGCTGCTGGCGAAGCTGCCGGGCTCGGCGCCCGTCGCGGATCAAGTCGAGGTCGCGCTGGCACCCGGCGCGCTCCATCTGTTCGACGCCATGACTGGGCAACGTCTATGAATGGATTGGTCGGGGCGAGAGGATTCGAACCTCCGGCCTCTTGCTCCCGAAGCAAGCGTACTACCAGGCTGTACTACGCCCCGACCGAGCGGCGCGTATAGACCCACGCGTTGCAGGGATCAAGCGGCTAAACGCGCTCCGGCTGGCCAGTGCCGGGGATGCTGAGGGCGGCCAGGCGGGCCAGGATGGCGTCCACGGTTGGCAGCACCTCATAGAGCCGCATGCACTCCTCGGCGGCAAAACCCTGGTCGACCGCAGCGCGCAGAGTGGCGAGGTAGAGCTGCGCCCAGCCGGCGACGTCACATAGCAGGATCGGCTTGTCGTGCAGCGCGAGCTGCCGCCAGGTGGTGATCTCGATCGTCTCGTCGAAGGTGCCGAGGCCGCCTGGCATGGTAACGAAGGCGTCGGCGGCGCCGAACATGCGGCGCTTGCGGTCGTGCATGGACGAGGTCACGACCATGGTGCCGAGGCCGGCGTGCGCCACCTCGCGGCGTTGCAGGAACTCGGGGATGACGCCCAGCACCTCGCCTCCGGCGGACAGGACCGCGTCCGCGATAACGCCCATCAGCCCGACGCCGCCGCCGCCATAGACCAGGCGCAGCCCCGCATGTGCGAGGCCGGTGCCAAGCGCCGTGCACGCCTGCGCATAGGCCGGGTCGTTCCCGAAACGGGACCCGCAGAACACGGCGACGGAGCGGATGGGGCTTGGCGGCATCAATAATCCTGTAGGTTTTGGCGGGCAGGCGGGGACTGTGGGCAACGAACCAGGCCAGGCGGTTCAACGTTCCCGATCATAACGGCAAGCGGAGACGTTGGATGCGAAAGACTTTGGTGCTCGGGTTAGTGGTTGTGTCAGGTATGGGCGGGCTGGCCTATGCGCAAACCGTGCTCGCGGGCCCTGCCGTGCCGCCGCCGTCCGATACCATCATCGCAGCGCGTCAGGCTGGGTATGACTTGCAGGCCGGCGTTTCGGCTGGCATGAGGACCATGATCGACGCCGGGGGCGACGTGAGGGGCTTGGTGGACGGCGTCATGGGTCTGTCGTCCTGGGCCATGTGATCCCCGCCATGTTCCCGGACGGCACGCAGAGCGGGCACGACAACAAGGCGCGGCCAGAGGTCTGGTCGGACCGCGGGGGCTTCGAGAAGGCCGCCGAGACCTTCTGGACCGCGGCCGACAAGCTCGCCACTCTGGCCGCCGCGGACGACAAGGTGGGGTTTGCGGGGCAATACACCACGACGACCCAGGCCTGCGGCGCCTGCAACCGCGCGTATCGGGTGCGGACGAACTAGCGGGGAACGACCGCGGTCAGGCGAGCCGCACCAGCACCCAGACCGCGCCGGCCGCCACCGCCAGGATCCCGGCCGCCAACAACGGGCTGGCAAAGCGGGGCTGGCGCAGGTTGGCAGGCAGGCGCTTCTTGCCCGTCACCATCGCGCGCACCAGGTCGTGCCGTTTCACCACGGCATACGCGATGATCGCCACGATGTGCAGCGCGACCAGGCCCAGCAGGACATAGAACGACGTCGAGTGCAGGCCGGACAGCCAGTCGCTGGTCGCTTTGCTGACCCGGTGCGCCAGCGGACCCTTTGAGTCGATGTCATTGTTGCTGAACAGCCCGCTGCTGGCCTGCACCAGCAGCACTAGTAGCATGGCCAGCACCATCCAGCCGACCGCGGCGTTGTGTCCGATCTCGGTATCCGGCTCGCGCTTGCCGAATGCGGCGAGGTGGCGGAGGCCCGCACCGGGGCTGCGCAGAAACTGACGGAACCGCGACGTCTCGCTGCCGACGAAGCCCCAGGCCAGGCGGAACAGCAGCAAGGCGAGCACGGCATAGCCCGAGAGGAAGTGGAGCTGCACCCACTCGCGCTCGACGCTCAGGTAGCTGAACCCCAGCAGCAGGACGATCGCCCAATGGAACAGCCGCGTGGGCGCGTCCCAGACCCGCATGAGCAGGTTGGGGACCCGGGGCTGCGGCGGGCCGGTCGGGCGGCGGAGGGCGGTCGGGGATCGGGACGGTTGGGCCATGGCCGCATTGTGCCGCTGCACGGCGTAGCGCGGAAGCCCGCTTGACGACGGCACGCGGCATCGTCATGCGGACCCCATGCCATCGTTCCATCTCCCGAGCCTTTCGTCGTTGCCGGGCCGGGCAGAGGCACTGCTGCACGACGCTGTGTTGCATGCCTATGCGCCGCCTTTGGTCGCGCTCGGCGTTGCGCTGGCGATAGGCGCGATTGGGAAAGCCGGGGTGCGACCGCTGCTGGCGGCGGCGGGTGCTGGGGGTGCGCTGGTAGGGTGGGCGGCGTTGCTGCCGATGACGGCGGCGCTGCCGGCCGTGCTGATACCGCGCGCCATGCCGGACTTCCTGTTGCTGCCGGCGTTAGTAGCGATGCTGGCCGGGCTTGCGACGCCCTGGTTGCGCGGGCGGGCCGAGCGTTGGCTGCCGGTGGCACTCGCCGCGCTTGCGGGTTGGTGGCTGGCCGGGTCGATGCCGGCGCGGGCGGAGTTCTGGCGCGTATGGCTGGCGGTCGGCGTTGCGGCTTGGCTGCTGACCCGGGCGGCGGGACCGCTTGCTGTGGGTGGCCGGATGCTGGCGGCGGCGTTGGCGCTATGGGGCGGGCTCCTGATGGCCGGAGCTTCGCCCGTCTGGATTGCGGCGGCGCTGGTGGCGGTGGCTGCGGCGGCAGGGGCCTGGTGCCTAGGTGCGGCGTTGCCGCCGGTATTGATGGCAGCGGTATTGGGAGCGACGGTTCTTGGGGCTGGGCGGCTGGTGCGGGCTGGGCTGAACGCGACGGACCTCGCCTGCCTCCTGGCGCTCGGCGCGGCGTGGCTGCCGCCGTGGATTGAGGCACGGCTCGGCAGGCGGCTTGGACGGGCCGGCCCAGCGACAGCGGTGCTGGGAACGGCGGCCTTGGCTACTACGGCGGTGTGGCTCGGTGGCCGGTTAATGCACAAGTAACCATTTGATTGCAGTTGTGCGCTATGCAGACTACGTTTCAACCATGGCGATGGGTGGCGCACGCTCCCGAGTCTTCTTGGCCCGCCTGGCGGTTGTTGGAGTGGTGTGCGCGGCTGGTGCCGCCGGAGCAACCTATCTGCTCCGGCCGGCGAGTTTGCCGATGGTGGCCTCCACCAGCCGTGACGCTAAGCTTGTTCCCGAGACTGCGCCAGACGCCCGTGTAGCCCCCAGCTTCGACATCGTCCGCGTTGGGCCGCAGGGTCAAGCTGTCCTTGCCGGCCGCGCAGAGCCTGGGGCAACCGTGGCCGTGACGGACAACAATACGCTGCTCGGACAGGCCCAGGCCGACGCGCGCGGCGAGTGGGTGCTGACGCCTGATGCGCCGCTCACGCCAGGAAGCAGGGAGCTGAGCCTGTCGGCGCAATCGGCGGATGGGCTTGGGGTGAAGAGCCTCGACACGGTCCTGCTCGCGGTTCCGCCCCCGGCTGCCGTACCCGGCCCTGTCATGGCGCTACTGGTGCCGCCAGTTGGCGCGCCACGCGCATTGCAGGGCGCGCCCGACACGACGGTCAAACCTGGCAACACGCGTTTGGGGCTCGACGCTGTGGACTATGACGACCACGGCGCCATCCGCTTTGCCGGCACCGCGCCACCCGGCGCGCCGGTGCGGGTCTATGTCGACAATGCGGCCGCCGGGGATGCCACGGCGGATGCGCTCGGCCGCTGGAAGCTGACTCCGCAGGACGTGGTGACGGCGGGAGTGCACAGGCTTCGGGTCGATCAACTCACCGCCGCCGGCAGGGTGTCGGCTCGGGTCGAACTGCCGTTCCAGCGCACGGCGGTGGCGATGGCGGAACTCGCCGGGGGCCGGGTTGTAGTGCAGCCTGGGCAGAACCTTTGGCGGCTGGCGCGCCATGCCTACGGCGCCGGGGTGCGCTATACCGTGATCTACTTGGCCAACCGCGACCAGATCCGCGATCCCCGGCTGATCTATCCTGGCCAGGCATTTGCCGTGCCGCCAGCCGCGGCCACGTCATTAGCCGCGCCATAGCGGGCTTGCCCGAAATCCTTGTAGTCCCCATACCGTGACCAATGACCCCGCTCGATTCCATCCGTTCAGTCCTGGCGCCGCCGCATCCGGTGGGCCGGCCCTTCATCCTGGCCGCGGCGGCTGCGATTTTGCTCGGGTTGGTGGTGGGGGCGTGGCTGGCCTGGCTGGGCGTCGCGTTCCTGCTGTTCTGCCTCTATTTTTTCCGCGACCCCGAGCGGGTGCCGCCGTCGCGGCCCGATGCGGTGGTCGCACCCGCCGATGGGCGTGTCGTGTCGGTGATGCCCGCGGTGCCGCCAGTGGAGTTGGGCCTGGGCGCTACACCGCGCTGGCGGGTGGCGATCTTTCTATCGGTTCTGGACGTCCACGTGAACCGCATGCCGGCGAGCGGGACCGTCACGCGCATCGCCTATCGCCACGGCAAGTTCGTGAACGCCAGCATGGATAAGGCGAGCGACCACAACGAGCGGAATGCCGTCGCCCTGCGGCTTGCCGACGGGCGGGAGATGGCGATCGTGCAGATCGCCGGGCTGATCGCGCGGCGGATCGTCTGCCAAGTCCGCGAGGGCGACTTCGTCGCCGCGGGCAGCCGGTTTGGCATCATTCGCTTCGGCAGCCGCACGGACCTCTATTTGCCCGAAGGCGTGCGCCCTTTGGTCACGAAAGGACAACTGATGATTGGCGGCGAGACGGTGATCGCCGAGCTATCGGCCGCTTGATGCCTGGCTGTTCGAGGCAGGGCGCGCATGGCTGAGCGCGTCGTGTCCCCGGTGCAGCGGCTGCGGACACGGTTCCGGCCCCGGCGGCGGCCGCGCTATGCCGGGCCATCGTTCAATAGGATGGTGCCGAACATCCTGACGCTGCTCGGGTTGTGCGCTGGATTGACCAGCATGCGCTATGCGCTCGACGGACGTTTTGGCGCCGCTGCGGTGGCCATCGTCGTGGCCGCCTGCATTGACGGCCTGGACGGCCGGCTGGCCCGGCTTCTAAAGGCGACGTCGCGGTTTGGTGCGGAGTTCGACAGCCTCACGGACTTCTGCTGCTTCGGCGTCGCGCCGGCCTTCGTACTTTACATTTGGTCGCTGCGCGTTGCAGGCGGCTTTGGGTTCACGCCGTGCCTGATGTTCACGGTGTGCATGGCACTGCGGTTGGCGCGGTTCAACGCCACTCTCGACACGCCGCCGCCGATCGCCAACGCTTATGCCTATAATTTCTTTACCGGAGTGCCGGCGCCGGCAGGAGCCGGGCTTGCGCTATTCCCGCTGTTCTTAGGGCTAGAGGCTCGGTCGCTCGGGCTGTCGTGGCTAGAGGCGCTGTCGCACCATCCGCTATTCTGTGCCGCGGTGCTGGCAGGTACGGCACTGTTGCTGGTCAGCACTCTCCCGGTCTGGAGTTTCAAGAACTTCAAGGTTCCGCGCGAGTATGCGTTGCCGCTGCTGCTTGGGGTTGGCACTTTCGCTGCGGTGCTAGTCGCCGATCCCTGGGCGGCGCTGGCTTGCGCCGGGCTGATCTATCTCGGCATGCTGCCATTCAGCCGACGCAGCTTCCACCGGTTGCGCCAGGATGCGGAGCGGCGGGTCGAGCAGGAGTAGTCGAGAGGCTAAATGGGCCGTAGCCGTCCAGTGAGGGACACGATGCATTGGCGGTCATTCGCCCGGGCATTCTTCCAAGGCTGCCAAGCTTCTGTCTGCTATTTTCATTTGATAGGTAACGTCGGTTCGAAGCGTTGCGCTTCCCTAAGCGTGTCTCCCGGGCAGCTATGATGCGCCGGCGGCGACCAAGCCTCCAAGGATGATGCAAGCCATCATCGCCACGCCACAATCCTATGAAATCAATTCGTCTGATCCCGCCCGTGCACAGCGGCTGGAGGAGTCGTCGCTTCAACGGCAGTGAATGCCTCAAGCATTTTGTACGCATGCTCGGCGCCGCGCGGCACGATCCATGAGTCGCCGGGATTGAGCAGGATTATCTGTCCCTCGGTATGCAGCTCCGCCCGGCCGCTGATGACATATCCTGCGCAATCATAATCCCGCCTGACCGGCGTCTGCTCATTTCCCGGCGACACGTCTTGCCAAAGGCGCATAGCGATGTGCTTGCCAGTGGCAAGATAGATCTGTCCGTCGGGCCCCTTTGGCGAATGGCTGCTGTCCACCTTGATTACGGTCGTGTCACCCATGTCGGCATTCCTTGATTTGACCAACGAACGCCATGCTGGAATGCGAGTTGCAGGCAAGTTGCAGGCGAGTTGCAGGAGTGCTTGGCCAAATGGAGCCGAGGCCGTCTAGCGGCTACTCTACCGGCGCCGCGTGTCATGCAGGATACCGTCGTCGCGGAGCCGCTGCATCTCGGCCTCGCTATAACCGAGCCCAGCCAGCACGTCGGCGCCGTGCTCGTTGAACCGTGGCGGCGGAGTGCGGGTGCCACCAGGAGTGCGGCTGAGCTTGATGGGCGTGCCGAGCCCGCGGTACGTGCCGCCGCCCTCCAGCGGCAGTTCCGTCACCATGGCACGGGCGGCGGCGTGATCCGACTGCACGGCCTGATCCACCGCCAGCACCGGTCCGGCGGGCAGGCCGACCCGCAGCAGGGCTTGGCACAGCGCGTTCCCGTCCTGCTCCGCAAAGGCGGCGCCCAACTGCTCCGCCAATGCCTCCCGGTTCTGTATCCGATCGGCATTGGTGTGGAAGCGCGCGTCGCTAATTAGGTCAAGGCGGTCGATGTGCTCGCACAGCTTGCGAAACTGACCTTCGTTGCCCGCGGCCACGAAGATTTGGCCGGTTGCGGTGGCAAACTGCTGATAGGGCGCGAGGTTAGGGTGCGGGTTGCCGATCGGTAGCGGCCGCACACCGTTGAGAAAGTAGTTGGCCGCATGCGGGTGCAGCAGCGCCATGCCGCAATCATGCAGCGTCATGTCGACATACTGGCCACGTCCGGATGCCGCGCGTTCATGCAGCGCCATCAGGATGCCGACAGTGGAGAACAGCCCGGTCGCAAGGTCCACGACGGGCGTGCCAAGCCGCAGCGGTCCCGTCGACGGGTCACCATTGACGCTCATCAACCCCGTCATCGCCTGCAGGATCGCGTCGTAGCCAGGAAGCCCGCCCAACGGCCCGTCGGCGCCGAAGCCGGAAACCCGGCAATGGATCAGCGCGGGAAAGCGCGGCGCGAGGTCCGCCTCATAGCCCAGGCCCCAGCGTTCCATGGTGCCGGGCTTGAAATTCTCAATCAGGATGTCGGCAGTCTCGATCAGGCGCAGCAGCACGGCGCGGCCGGCGGGCTTGCTCAGGTCGAGCGCGATGCTGCGCTTGTTGCGGTTTATGCCGATGAAGTAGCTGGCGTCCTGCTCTCCCGAGGCCTGTTCGAGGAAGGGCGGGCCCCAATCGCGGACCTCATCGCCCTGCGGCGGCTCCACTTTCACGACCTCGGCGCCGTGGTCGGCCAGGATCATGGTGCAATACGGCCCACCGAGCACGCGGGTAAGGTCCACTACGCGCAACCCAGCCAGGGCACCTGGAGAGGCAGCGAGGCCCTTGCTTGCCGGTTCGCTCGTTCCGCCGTCCATCATGCCGTCCTCCGCCAGACCCGGCTGCAAAACTCCGGATAGGTTTCGAGCATTTCGTCACAAACGGGTCCGCGCAGCAAGGCAAGCTGCTCCGCCGTGGGATCCGCGGTGGATGGCACGTCGGCTCCATCCCCAGATTCGTCATAATCGAAGCCGGTGGCGGCGCGGACTCCTGCGGCGGTTTGCCCGGGATGCAGCGACGCGAGGCGGAACCGCGCGACCCCAACGTCGAAGCGGAACACGCAGCGCCCGGTGACGAGCGCCTGTGCCGTACCGCGGCGGAAGTGGCCCGGTGGCGACACGCCCGGCGCGCTGATGGCGTCCACTCGTTGAACCAGCACGCGGGCGCTGTGCTCGTCCCGGAACAGGATGGTGCGGGGCACCATCAAATACATGAAGGCGGAGCCAAAGCTGCCGGGGAAACGGACGGCACGGCCGGGCCACTCGCCGGTGCCGACGAGGTTGAGATTCGCCTGGCCGTCGATCTGGCCGCCGCCCAGGAAGAACAAGTCGATACGGCCCTGGCCCGCCAAGTCGAACAGCTCGCGCGAGCCTTCGGTGAACGGGTTGCCCCGTGGCCGGTGCAGCAGGGACAGGCGGACGGGATGGCTCATCAGGCGGACCAGCCAGCAGGCGGCGGCCGGGATCGGACTGACGGCGCCGACGGCGATATGGCGGACAGGGGGCGCTGCAGGGTCGAGGATCAGCGCGGCGATGGCGGCTGCGAGCCGCTCCTCGGGTTGGATCACGCAGCCTCGGCCCGGCCCAGCACATGACGGTCGAGATAGGCGCGGAAACCATCGCCTGTGCGCGCCGCGCGGGCATACTCCTGCAGGTGCGCGGCATCGGCAGGGTACTCGTCGAGCAGTGCGATCGGCCAGGCGCCGCGCTCGACGACCGATACTGCTTCGATATAGGTCGCGCTGATGACGCCGGGCGCCAGGCGTTCGTCGTCGAGCAGGTTCCCCGGCACCATCCGATCAACCGTCACCAGCACCCGGCCTGCTGCATGGGCGAGGGTCGCGAGCTCTCGCCGCCGTCCAACCCATACGTTGCCACGGGCGTCGCCCATCACGGCGTGGAACACGGCAAACTCGGGCGTCAGCGCGGGCAGCAGCACGATAAGGTCTGGCCCCTCGCTGAACGGGTTCTGCACGACGCGCCAATCCGGCCGGTGCGCCAGCACGTCGCTGCCCAGCAGGCCGCGCAACGGCATGAACGGCACACCCTTCTCGGCCGCCTGCAGCATGGTGTGGATGGCCGGGCAGGTGGCATCGAGCACCTCGATGCTGCCCTCGGCGACGGCCGCGCTGAAGCGGGGCGCCGTTCCGGCCTCGCCCAAGGTTATTGCACTGGTCTGCAGTTGAGCGACGCACCCGGCGCCGATCAGCAGGTCGGTCGCATAGCCCGAGACCGGGACGCCGAGCAGGCGCAGCCGCCGAGTCCCGCGGCGGACCAGCGCACGGGTAAAGGCACAAGGGGCGAGCGAGTTGTCGGGCGGCAAAGCGAGCAGCGCCCCGTCGGGAACGAGCGCCGCCATGGCATCCAACCCCATGGACCCGTCAGCCAACCTAGCCATCCCCGGCCATGGCGTCCTGCGGCGGCATGGCGCGGGCAATCGTAGTAAGCACCGTCTTGATACGGAACGGCTTACGCAAGAACGCGGCATAACGTTTTGTCAATGTGGAGATTGCCTCTTCCGGAAGGGCACTCATGACGACGACCGGCAGGTTATATGCGGTCGGATCGGCAGCCAAAGCGCGCAGCACGGCGACGCCGTCGAGGACGGGCATCATGTAGTCAAGCAAGACAAGGTCGGGGCGGTGCTCCGCAATGCGGGCCAGCGCCTGCCGGCCGTTGGTTGCGGTGATCACGCGGTATCCCTCGTCGGTCAGGATGGCATCCAGCACTTCGGCCACGCCGAACTCATCATCCACGACGAGGACCGTGCGTATCGGTTCAGCCATTTGGCTGCGGCGGACTGGGCATAAAACCGGTTTGCACCGCGTCCGGGTCGCCAATACCCGGCGTGATCGTTATCCCTTGGGCGCCGATTTCAAATATGCGCAGCCTGCGATCGGTCGGCGCGTTCCTGGCCTTCACGATTGAGAGCATCCGGGCGAGAGACGACCGTTGCTCGACCATCCGCATCATGACCACGTTGTCGGTCATGCCGGACAGGTTGCCGTGCGGCAGGCCGGGTATGGCCAGCGCGCCAAAACGGCCGAAGCTGTCATCGGTCTCGGCGGTGAACAGGCTAGTGACGCCCAGCGTGCGCAGTTCGTGCAGCAGGGTAGAGAAGATAGCCGGGAGGCGGGTCGAGTCCGGCGCCAACTGCAGCAGATCGGCAAGGCTGTCGATGCAGAGACGGCGGGCGCCCTTCTGGCGGGCCACGTGCACGAGGCGATGGAACGCTGCGTCGAGCAGCCCCTCGGTGCCAGGCTGCCAAACGATCTCGACGTGGCCCGCCTCGATGAGAGCCGCCGCCGGCAGATCAAAGGCGCGGGCCTTGGCGAGCAGCGCCTCCGGGCTGTCCAAGGTCGTGAACAGCAGGCCAGGTTCGGCAGCGCTGCACTCGCTAAGGAAGTGCAGGCCCAGGGTGGTCTTGCCGGCACCGGGCTGTCCCTCCAGCATCGTCATCGAATTATGTGGGATGCCGCCGCCGAACATGCGGTCGAGCTGCGGCAGCCCGGATAGGACGGCTACGCCGTTAGGGCGGGCTGCGCCTGCGGTCCGGCTCCGCGTTGCCTCGAACCGTGGATACACCGTGATGCCGGCGTCGGTGATGGTGAAGGCATGGCGGCCCTGCAGGTGGTTCGCGCCGCGGCGTTTCATGACTTCAAGGTCGCGTTCGGATCGCCATCCGTAAAGACGGCTGCGCAGGTCGATGACGCAATCGACCATGGTGTGCTCGGCGCTAGCTGCGGCCTCGGCGTCACCACTCGTCAGCATGAACATCGAGCAATCGGCCACAGTCGCCTGGATTTGCAATTCGTGGACGAACTTCTTGAACTCTATATCCGAGTCGGCCTTCAGCTCGGCCGCGACCAGCCCGTCGATAACGAGCATCCTCGCATCATACGCCTGCACCTCCTGCCGCAGCAGGGAGAGCAGGCCGCGCAGCCCCTCCGCCTCCAGCACCGAGAAGGCGCTGATATAATATACGCGATCCGGGATGACCGATTGGTCGAAGAAGCCGAGACTCCTGATATGCATCAGCATGCGGGCGTGGCTTTCGGCCAGCAACGTGACATACAGCGCCTTGCCGCCTGCGCGGGCGTGGTTGAAGCAGATCTGGTTGCCCAGAATTGTCTTGCCGGCTCCGGGCCGTCCCTGGACGATGGTGATCCCGCCTGGGATAAATCCGCCGGTCAGGATTGTGTCGAGGCCTTCTATTCCGCTGGGTACTCGGTCTGACAAGACGTTCTCATGCTCCGGGAGATCAGGTCACGCCATTCTTGTAGTTTGATACTGCGGCAGCTGCACCCTGAAAGTCGATCCCTGCCCGGGAAAGCTTGTCACCTCGATGGTTCCATTCAATGCGGCGACGAGACGGCCGACAACCCACAGCCCGAGGCCGAAGCCAGGTTGCTGCCGTCGGGTCACCGCGCGTTCGAACGGGGCGAAGATGCGCGCCTGATCGCCGGGGCTGATGCCGATGCCCTCGTCGTGCACCTCCAGCAGCGTCCTCTCGCGCTCGGCCGACAGGTGCACGGTGATCGGATTGCCCGCTCCATACTTGATGGCATTCGACAGCAGGTTCTCGACGATCTGCTGCAAGGCGAGTTCGTCCCATTCTCCCATGAGCGCTGTGGGCGTCACGACCGTGACCACCGACCCAGCCCGCTCTGCGAACGGCGCCATCTCCTCGACCGCAGCGCGCACCACGGCTGCCAGATCGAATTCGGCAAGCTCGATCCGGAATGTGTCCGTTGACAAGCGGGAAACATCGAGCAACGCGCTGCAGCGCTTGATGTAGTGCAGGACGACGCGGTCCAGCCGAACGAGCCCAGAAACGATCTGCTCCGGCGTTTCCGGCTGCCGCTCCGCCATCCGGCGCATCGACTGCACGATGATGAGCAACGGCGTCATGGGGTTGCGCAGCTCGTGCGCCGCAATCGAGATGAAGTCGTTGCGTGCCTGCACCGCCCTGCGCAACTGGTCGATCTCAAGCTGGAGACCGGCTATCGCTGCCGCTGGGTCGGACGTTAAAGAGTCCTCAGCGTCCTTCACTGGACCGCACGCCCACGTTGAATATGCGACTCTGCATAATCTACGTCCGAATGCGTCGCAAGTTTATTAAAATGGAACGAGTGGACGGCGGCCCTGAGGACCGCCGTCCATCGCGCAGGCTAAATGTAGTGCTCGGCGAGCGGTGCGAAGCCGTTGAATCGTTGGCTCGCATAGGTCGTGACGTAGGCGCCGGTGGATTGGATCTGCACGCGGTCGCCGCAGCGGAGCGCCAACGGCATCCGATAATTGGCACGCTCATACAGGATATCGGCGCCGTCGCAGGTCGGCCCGGCAATCGCGACCGGTCCGGTATCGGTGCCATCGTGGTCGGTCGTGAGGCGATACTTGATCGACTCGCCCTCGGTCTCGGCCAGACCGCCGAAGCGTCCGATGTCGAGATACACCCAGCGCACCGGGTCCTCCTTCGCCTTATGGCACACCAGCACGACTTCGGCGCTGACCACACCGGCGTCGCCGACCAGGAAGCGGCCAGGCTCGATCAGTATCTCCGGCAGGTCGTTGCCGAAATGCTGCGTCATGGCGTGCATGATCGCATCGGCGAAGCGGTCAATGCCGGGGATCTCGTCGCGGTAGCGCACGGGATAGCCGCCACCGAGGTTGACCATGCGCAGGTTCACGCCCGCCTGCGCCAGGTCGGTGAACAGCATGGCGACGCGGCCAATTGCGGTCTCGTAGCTGCCGGTCGTGGTCTGCTGGCTGCCGACGTGGAACGATAGGCCGTAGGGGTCGAGGCCCAGCTCGCCGGCACGGATCATCAGCTCGCGCGCCGTTTCGACGGTGGTGCCGAACTTGCGGGACAACGGCCACTCGGCGCCGTCGTTCTGTACCAGCAGGCGACAATAGACGCGGGCGCCGGGCGCATGCTCAGCCAGCTTCTCCAGCTCCTCGGCGCTGTCAAAGGCGAACATGTTCACTCCGGCGGCGTGGGCGCGCTGGATGGCGGAAACCTTCTTGATCGTGTTGCCATAGCTGATGGCGGCCGGAGCGGCGCCAGCGTTCAGGCAGAACTCGATCTCCTCAAACGAGGCAGCGTCGAAGCTGCTGCCGAGGCCGACCAGGCGCTCCAGAATCGGAGCGGCCGGATTGGCCTTCACAGCATAGTAGACGCGCGCGAGCGGCAGCGCGCTGAGCAGCGTGCGGTAGTTCTGCTCGACGCGCTCGACATCGAGCACGAGGCATGGGGTAGCGGGCGAGCGGTCAGCGAGATACGCTGCGATCTTGGGGGTCATCGCGCCTAGTCTCCAGGGTCGAACGCCCCAGTGATGCGGGGGCGTGCCCGCCGGGCGATGCCGGCAGGCGGGGTTGACGGAACGGTCGAACGAACCAGCGGAATCGAGTAGTGCCAGAACGCTTGACGTCGTTGCGTAACCCCCTCGGGCCAGAGGCACGTGCGTTGCTGCGTGGACGCGGAAATAGGACCACACCCCCCCCCATGCAAGAGAAAATTCGGCTCATGCCGTTATTATTCTTTAGCCTTGTCGCAGGGCATGGCGCTCAAGGCTTTCAACCATCGCCAGCGAGGCCACTTCTCCAATGCAACACGCTGCTTTCAAAGGTGAAAAAAAGGAATGAAGTCCGTCGTTGCCCCACCGGACCCGCCGCACGCCGACACGCCTCCTAAGCCGATCGAAAACGTGGCGGCCCCAGCCTCCGTTCATCCCCGCGCCGACGCCGCCGGACCCGGCATGGAGTCGGTCCGCCTGGTGCTCGAACCCGCGGCAGTGCAGCTCGGGCGCCATGCCGAGGCGCCGCTGGATATCCCTTGGCACGGCTGGAAGGCGGTGCTGCGCCGCACATTTATCGAGATGCTGACCGACCGCGTCTCGCTCGTCGCCGCCGGATGCGCGTTCTATGCCACCCTCGCGCTGTTTCCCGCGATCTCGATGCTGATCTCGATCTACGGGCTGTTGCTCGACCCGGCGACCGTTGAACCGCAGCTCGAAGTTCTGCGCGACCTGCTGCCGCCCTCCGCCTGGATGCTGATTTCCGAGCGCGTCCACATGCTGGTCAGCAGGCCGCCATCCTCGCTCGGCCTGCATCTGCTGTTCAACACGGGGGTCACGCTTTGGAGCTCGGCGACTGGCACGAAGTCGATTATCGCGGCGCTCAATCTCGCCTATGAGGAGCGGGAGCGGCGGAGTTTCCTGCGTTTCCAGCTTACGTCGTTCATCATTACCCTGCTCGCGCTTATCAGCGCCGTAATCGGGCTTGCCCTGCTAGTCGGACTGCCGGCGGTGCTGGCCGGGCTGGGGATCGCGGCCTACCAGACGACGCTGATCCGCATCGCGAGCTTCGGGCTGCTGGTGCTGGCGATCTTGAGCGGGCTGTCTTTGCTCTACCGCTATGGACCATCAAGGGAGCGGCCACGCTGGCGATGGGTGACGCCGGGCTCAATCGTGGCGACCGTGCTGTGGATGGCGGTGTCGGCGCTGTTCTCGTTCTACGTGGCGCAGTTCGCTACCTACGACGCGACGTATGGCCCGCTCGGCACCGTCGTCGGGGTGATGATGTGGTTCTTCGTCACGGTCTATGCGGTGCTGCTCGGCGCGGAGCTGAATGCGGAGCTGGAATTGCAAACGGCGCGCGACAGCACGGAAGGGCCGCCGCGGCCTATGGGTAGGCGCGGCGCATATGTGGCCGACCATGTCGCCGAAGATTGAACAGCGAGGGCGTGTCCGGAGCCTCGGCAACCTCGACCGGCTCGTTCGCGCCGATCGTGGCGAGGTCCACCATGCTGACGCCGCGGTCTACCATGCCCAGCCGGGCCGCAGCCTTGCGGGACAGGTCGATGACCCGGGTGCCCCTCGGCGGCTGCCGGTCGTTGATCACGACGACAACGCTGTTTCCAGTGTCCTGCCGCGTGACCCGGACGCGGCTGCCAAGTGGCAGGTTGGCATGAGCGGCGGTCATGGAGTTCTGGTCGAATGGCTTGCCGCTGCTGGTTGGCCGGCCCTGGTGCCAACTGCCGTACCAGGATGCCTGCCCGCTTTCTTCCCAGCGGTGGGAGGTCGCCTCGGCGTTTGAAGGGCCGGCCAGCAGCACGGCCGACGCGATCACGCCGGGCAGAAAACAGGCGGCGGACTTGATCATCCATAATCTCGATGCATTGCTGAAAGGGCATTCAACCCATTTCGCAGCAATGGTCAACCAATAAGCTATTTACGAATCTTTAGTCTCAGCCGTGGCTGAGTTTGTATATGGAAGCTTTATAAAAATGTGTGAGAACGTCTGAGGCAGTCCAACCTGATTCAACTCTTTGTAACAATACATCTTTACTAAGGTCTTCATACCAGGATCTGCGTAAAATTTACTCGTATGATGTTCTCTTGTTCAAAGGAATTGAATGTTCATTTCCGGCGTGTGATAGTGCTGGTTGCCCTGAACGCGGGCTGATCGGCTTTCGAAGTTTCGTGGATTGCCTGGAACGATGTTCGCCCCCGAGGTGCCTTGAGGCGCTTGGCGATGGCATTGGCTGCGACGAGCGCCAAGACGTGGGCGCGGGGGGCTTAGGTGGTTTGGTTATGGAATAGCTTGAGGGTGGCGTCCTCAATGGTGCGGTTCATGCCCGCGGCCCCGCCGTTGGCCCAGCGATGTGAACATCGCCGATCTCGGTTGCCCTGGATCCCCTGCGTTCCGAGTTGGCGTTCTCGGCTCCGCCGTTGGGGCCCAGTTCGGGATGGCCTGCTGGGGCCGTAGCGCCGCAATACCGGGTGGATACGGGCCAAAGCGAACGTTCTCAAGCTAGGCAGCGTGTTGCGGGGTGGGCGGCAAGACACGCAGCCCACAAGCAGGATTCCTACCAGCCCGATAGGCATGTTCGTAACCTATGCGTCCGAGCACGGTTTCGCCCTTGTCGACCACGCACTCTCCCGGCCTCGGACTAAGATGACAGTGCCGAGCGCCTCCCGTTTAGCACGGCGGCGCATCCCACCAGCTCACGCCATAGCTCGGTTGCTCTGGCACCAGGCGCACCAAGCCGCCGCGCAACGCCCACATTTGAAACGAAGACTGCAACTGTGGCGCTAGCTGTTTCAGCGCAGCCCGAAGAACGACAGCACCGCAATCACTACGACCACCAGTCCGACAATGTAGATGATGTTGTTCACTCCAACCCCCTTTGTTCGTGTGGTGCGAGCACCCTGCCCGCATTATCAAAGACGGAACGTGGCGGACATAGAAAGGTTCTAACCGCCTTGAACACCGGAAGTTGTTGGGATCGACGGCTCGGCAGCGTCGTGCGGCATTCAACTCCATACAAACAAGCATCTGCACACTGACCCTCAATCTCGATGTGATCCCGCATCGGCTCATGCCGGTCATCTAGCAATTTGAGGGCTCGTTACGTGGCATTGACGGCAGCGTCCAAGTCGGAACAAAATAGGAACATGACGGTTTCTGCCTCCTTGCCCCCTAAGCCAGCCCACCTGACGCTGGACCAACTGCGCGTCGCGATCGCACGTCTGGAACGCAGCTCTCCAGCCTCGCACAGCGTGACCGTGCCGTTCGGTGTGGCGGAGCTGGACGAGGTCTTGCCGCGAGGCGGTCTGGCCCACGCTGCGCTGCACGAGGTCGCAGGCGCCGGCCTCGACCGCGAGCACGGCGCTGCGAGCGCCCGGTTCGCCGCCGGCATCCTGGCCCGCCTGGCTGGCCCCGTGCTGTGGGTGGTGGACCACGCCAGCGCCCTCACGCGCCCTTTCGCGCCGGGCCTGGCCAGCGCCGGGCTGCATCCGAACCGTGTGATATACGCCGAGGCCAGGCGTGACGCGACATTGCTGGTGATGGAGGAGGGCCTGCGCCATCGCGGCCTGGCCGGCGTCGTGGCCGAACTCGCCGCGCCGCTCTCGCTCACCGCCTCCCGCCGCCTGCAACTGGCGGCTGAGGCCACCTGCGTCATGGCCATCCTGCTGCACCGCCAGCATCGGGCCGGAAATCCGGACGTATCAGGCGCTACCGCCGCTGCAACCCGGTGGCGCATCGCCGCCCTGCCATCCGGCCCGGCGCTGCCCCATGCGCCGGACGTGCCTGGCCTCGCTCCAGCGTTGTGGCGGCTGGATCTCACGCGCTGCCGGGGCGGCAGGACAGGCTCATGGATTATGGAGGCGTGCGATGCGTCGGGTCGTCTCGGTCTGGCTGCCCCATTGGCCCACGGATCGGCTGCAACGGGGCAGGCCCTCCAAGTTGCTTGATCAGCCGGGGCTTGATCAACCTGTGGTAACGGCGCGGCACGATGGGCGGCGCCGGGTCGTGGCGGCGGCGGACGCGGTGGCGCAGGCGCTCGGGCTGCGGCTCGGCATGGCGCTGGCCCATGCGGTCGCGGTCGTGCCGGGCTTGAGGGTTCTGGAGGCCGAACCGGAGGCGGACGCCGCGGCGCTGCACCGCCTGGCGCTCTGGTGCCACCGTTTCACTCCGTTGGCCGCGCCCGATCCGCCAGACGGCCTATGGCTGGACATCACGGGTGCTGCGCATCTATTCGGAGGCGAGGCGGCATTGGCGGATAGCCTGGTCTCCCGGCTCGGGCGCAACGGCTTCATGGCTTGCGCCGCCGTAGCCGACACGCCCGGCGCTGCCCACGGCGCCGCCCGCCACGGTCCCGGCGTGCTGCCGGCCGGCCGGCACATGGAGGTTTGCGCGCATCTGCCCATCGCCGCCCTGCGCCTGCCGGCCGACCTTTTGGCGGTGCTGCGCCGTCTGGGTTTTGACCGCGTGGCGGACCTTGATTGCCTGCCGCGCTCCAGCCTCGTCCGCCGTTTCGGCCCCATGGTCGTGCTACGGCTGGACCAGCTCGCCGGCCGGGTGCGCGAGCCGATCGTGCCACTGGCGCAGGTGGACGCGCTGCAGCACCGGGTCACATTCATGGAGCCGCTGCTGACCGCCGACGCACTGTCCACGGCCATCACACATTTGGTGATGCCGTTATGCGGCCAAATGGAGCGCGCGGGGCAGGGCGCCCGCCGGTTGGACCTGCTGTTCGAACGTGTGGATGGCGCGGTCCAGGCCGTGCGCATCGGCACTGCTCGCCCCACCCGCGATGCTCGGCATCTGGCCCGGCTGCTGGACGAGCACCTGGAAAAAGTCGATCCCGGCCTGGGCATCGAGGCCATGCGCCTGGTCATCCCGCTGGCCGAACCGCTCCGCTGGCGACAGGACGGCGACGCGCTGGCCACCTTCTCCGCCGACGTGTCCACCCTCGTGGACCGCTTGTCCAACCGGCTGGGCGCCGAGCGAGTCTATCGGGCAGAACCGGTCGAGAGCGACGTGCCGGAGCGGTCGGTGCGGCGCGTCCCGGCGCTGGCCCCGTCCAGCGGCGCAACCTGGCCCGGCCGCGGCACGGTGCCGCTTCGCCTGTTGAACCCGCCCTGCCCGGTGGATGCGGTCTCCCTACTGCCGGACCAGCCGCCAGTTTTCTTCATTTGGCGTAGTCGCCGCCACCGCGTCCGCCATGCCGATGGCCCAGAGCGCATCTATGGCGAATGGTGGCGCCGCGATGCCGAGGTCGCGGCCGTGCGCGACTATTTTCATGTGGAGGACGAGGACGGCAACCGCTTCTGGCTGTTCCGCCAGGGCGATGGCGTGGACCCGGCCACCGGCGGCCTGCGCTGGTTCCTGCACGGCATGTTCTGATTGGCGCCCCGGCTTCGGCGCAAAGCTGCCAGGATACCTCCCATGAACGTCACCCTGCGTCAGCCAATGACCATTGAGCAGTTCCTGGCCTGGGAGAATCGGCAGGAGCTGCGCTACGAGTTCGATGGGTTCCAGCCGGTTGCCATAATAGGAGGCACGGCTGCTCATGCCGCCATTCTGCGCAATATCTTTTTCTCTCTGACAGGACGGCTGCGTGGGCAGCCATGCCAGCCCTATGGCAGCGAGCTGAAAATCCAGGTCGCGGGCCGCATCCGCTATCCCGACGCGTTCGTCGTTTGCATCCCGGTCCCGCCCCGCTCCTCAGGGCTCCCCTCATTTTCTGAGCGTTTAGAGCAACAAAGCAGCCCTGTGTCGGGCTGAGGCAGCTCGAGCCAGATTTGAGGCCGGCCTGCCGCGATGGGAGGTCTGTTGTGCGCCAGCATGCC
>JAABVA010000271.1_pt1 | contig 67947 bp, 57 predicted proteins | sample 5560331 | NCBI WGS metagenome assembly JAABVA01 (sample SAMN12812661, study PRJNA571458) | rock metagenome | isolation source: Antarctica rocks | place: Antarctica: Victoria Land, Mt New Zealand sud | collected 2016-01-07
ACGACCAGGACCCGGAGAAGCCGGCAGACCGGCAACACCCGCACGACCCGAACAGGAACAACCCCCTCAGCGAACCCGCAACCGACCGATCACCACCCACTCCAAGACGACGGTGGATCCGGGCTTAACCCATCAGCCGGGACGGGCGCATCCGCAGCGCCTCGCGGACGAGCTGACGCAGACCGATCTCGCCGGTGCCCTCCAGGCTCTGCTGTCGGGTTTGGAGGTTGACCACGTCCGGGAGTGGCACCTGGAGCTCGAACACCTCTTCCACCGTCACCACCCGCTCCCGCGGGGGGATCGCGGCGCAGAGGCAGTTGAGCAGCGTGGTCTTGCCGGCCTGGGTCCCGCCGGCAACGAGGATGTTCAACCCCGCCTGGACGGCCGCCTCGAGGAAGCGGGCTGCGTGGCGGGTCAGGGTCCCGAGGACCACCAGGTCCTCGACGTGGCGGGCGCGGACGACGAACTTGCGGATGTTGACCGCCCAGTGCGCCCGGGTGATGTCCGGGATCGCCACGTGCAGGCGGGACCCGTCGGGGAGGGTCGCGTCGACGAAGGGGTGCGAGAGGTCCACCCGACGGCCGCTGGGCTTGAGCATCCGCTCGACCAGGTCCCGCACGGCCTCGGCGGTGAGGACCGTCGTCGTGAGCTCGGACCGCCCGTGCCTGGCCACGAACACCCGGCTCGGCGAGTTGATCCACACCTCCTCGACGTCGGGGTCGTCGAGGTACTGCTGCAGCGGGCCGAGCCCGGCGACGGCGTCGAAGAGCCGGCGGGTGAGCACATCGGGATCCACCAGAGCGGGCAGCCGGCTCGACAGCCGCTGTCGGGCGTAGCTCGCGACGGCCTCGGCGAGGACCTGGCGCACCGCGCCCGGGTCGCTCGCCGGGTCGATGCCGTCGTCCCGGATCCGCGCCCGGACCTCGGCGTCGATGAGCCCCTCGGCGGTCACCGACCCGCCACCCGGCCCGGCGTCGGTCCCGTCCGTTCCCGGGCCGTCCGTCGCGGCCGTGTCGGCCGAGCTCCACACCCGGCCGGCGGCGCGCTGGGACATCGCAGCCATGTGGCGACCTCCCCGCTCGACGGCAGGGACCCGGTCGGCGCCCCGGCGCAGCGGACCACAGCAGCCCTGTTGATCACACGTTGCGCACCCGCAGTGTGGAGAACAGCCGCCGATGACGACGGGCGGTCGCAGACAGTGGGCGTCGGGACCGAACCCTCGGAGATGATGACCGGGTGGCTGCGACCGCGGGACGGACGCGGCGCCGCTTCCTCTCCCAGACCGCCGCCGCCGGGATGCAGGCCGCCGCCGGGACTCGGGCCGCCGCAGCGGTCGGCGCGGCCGTCGGGTCACCGCTGCTCGCCGGGTCACCGCTGCTCGCCGGGTGCGCGGGGACGGGCCCTGTCCGCGGCTCGGCGAACGGCCCGCTGGTCTACTGGGCCGGCGCCGACCCGGCGACGGTGGCCGCACACCGCGCCCACCTGACCCGCACCCTCGCGGTGGCCGGCCGGGCGGTCGGCCAGGTGGTGACGCTCCGGGTGCTGCCCTGGCAGTCGCTGTTCACCGAGCTGGCCCGCGCCGTCCTCGCCGGGACCGGGCCTGACGTCGCGGAGATCCGGACCGGGTGGTCGGTGACGCTGCAGGCCACCGGCGGGCTGAGGGAGGTGGATCCCGACGTCCTGGCGCTGCTCGGCGGCCGGCGGCGGTTCCTCGACGCCCCGTGGCACACCGCGGGAGCGGGTGGCCGCCCGCCGAGCTCGGTGCCGGTCCGCGCCGGCGTCCGGGTCCTGCTGCACGACCGCGCCGCGCTGGCCAGGGCCCGCCTGCCGGGACCACCGCAGACGTGGCCGCAGCTGCAGTACGCCGCGCCGACCCTGGCGGGGGCGGGCCGCCACGTCCTGTCGTGGGCGGGGGCGGACCTCGACGCGCTCATCGACGACCTGACGCTGCTGACCCGCCAGGCCGGTGGACAGCTGCTCGCCGGGGAGACGCCGCGGTTCGTCGACGCCCCGGTGCCCCAGGCCGTGGCGCTGCGCCTCGAGCTCGGGTCGACCACGTGGGCAGCTCCCGCGGAGGCCCGGGTGAGCGACCCGGAGGCACCGGTGCGGGCGGTGGTGGCCGGCCGGGCGGTCGCCGCGGTGGTGGACAGTGCCGCGCTCGCCGCGGTCCTCGGAGCGGGTCCCCGGCGTCGGTCGCAGCTCGGCGTGTCGCCGTGCCCGACCTTCGCGCCCGACCCGACCGACCCCCGGGCGGTTCCCCTGAGGTCGCTCACGGCCGGCACGAACCTCGTGGTCCCGCGGGCGTCAGCGCGGGCCCGTGCGGCCTGGCGCCTGGTCGCCCACCTGACCGACGACGCCAGCCAGAGCCTCCTCGACCCCACGACCGGCACGCTCCCCGTCACGGTCCGTGCGTGGGCCGCCCGCACGTCGCCTGTCGATCGGCTGCTGCACGCCATCCTCACGGGCGGGTCGCTGCCGGCGCCCGCGACGGTGCACCAGCCCGAGCTGCGGGCGACCCTCGGCGCGACGGTCCACGACCTGCTCGCCGCCCGACCCGGCGCGGTCCCGACGACCCAGGCCCAGCTGGCGGCTTTGACGGCGGCCCAGCTGGCGTTCGGCGCTCTCCCCTGACCGTCAGCGGCGGTCACCGCGGGCGGTGGCGACACCCTCAGGCAGCACCGGCCCGCGGGTGTCCTCAGAGTCCCGCGACAGCACTGACCGCCCGCACCGCCACGAGGAGGCGTGCCAGCTCGGGCGCAGCGACGGCGTCGACGCTGGGGGTGGGAGCGACCGCGCCCACGCCGGCACCACCCACCTCACCACCCTCGACGCCGGCTGCGTCGGCGCCACGGGCGGCATCGAGGACCGCGTCGGTGAGCAGGCGCCGAGCCCGCTGGACCGGTCCGACCGCGCCCCGGTCGGCCCGTGTGAGCCAGCCCTGCACCGCCGCCGCCGCCCACGTCCGCGCGGTGCCCGGGTCGCCAACACCGCCAGCACCGCCCGGGGGAGCCGGGGGGGCCGCGGGGGCCGGGTCGGGTGCGGCGTCGGCCAGCACCCGCTCGGTGATCGCCGCCTGGGCCCGGTCCAGGTCGTCGCGCAGGGCCGCCCGGGCCCGGGTCGACCACGAGTCGTCGCGGGGCAGGGAGAGCACCCGGTCAGCCAGCACGTCCAGGCCGAGCACCTCGGCCACCTCGAGGTGGAGCGCCGCCACCTCGACGACCCGCCGGCCGGTCGCGACCGCGAGGTCGGTGATCGCCAGGCCGGCCACCAGCTCCCGTGCGAGTGCCGCCGCAGCGGCCACCGACGGCGGCACCCGGGCCGTGAGCCACCCCTCGAGGCGGTCCCGGTGGGCGGCTGCGGCAGCGCCGGTCAGCAGCACCGGGAGGGCCTCGGCGACCGCGTCCAGACCGCCGGCGTACTCCGCGACCGTCGCGACGACGTCGAACGGCGCCGGGCGGTGTCGGACGAGCCAGCGGGTGACCCGCTCCGCCAGCGTCCGCAGCACGATGGCGATCTCGACGGCGACCGCCATCGGCACCCGGGCCCCGGCGAGCGCGGCGAGGTGGTCGTCGACGTGGGCGACGGCACGCGCCGCGGTGTGGGCCAGCAGCAGCTGGTCGACGTCGACGGCGAGCTCGTCGGCCAGGCGCGGCACGCAGGTCGGCCCCGCGACGTCGACGACCCCGTTGACGACCACCGTGGCGGCGATCCCGGCGGCCAGCGGGTGCGTCGGTGCGCCAGCTGCGAAGCGGGGTCGCAGCGACGGTGGGAGGTACTCGGTGACGACGGCTGTCAGCGACGGATCACCAGCCACCACGGGCAGTGCGGCGGTCAGCACCCGCCGCAGCCAGATCTTCGTCCACGCCGTGAGCACGGCGAGCTCCGGTACCGAGAGGGCCAGACCGGCGCGGTGCAGCGCGACCAGCTCACCCTCGGCCGGGAAGGCGTCCAGCGAGCGGTCGAGCAGGCCGGCGGACTCCAGTCGACGCGCCAGGTCGGCGTGCGCGCGCAGCAGGCTGGCGCCCTGCGCGCTCTCGATCGCCGATGCGCGGTTCTGCGAGCGGTTGTCCTCCAGGACCGCAGCAGCGACCTCCGCGGTCGCCGCCGCGAGGAGCCGGTCGCGACCGGCGGTGTCCAGTGCTCCCGCCGCGACCTGCTGCCCCAGCAGGATCTTGAGGTTGACCTCGCGGTCGGAGGTGTCAACCCCGGCCGAGTTGTCGACGAAGTCGGTGTTGCACCGGCCGCCCGCGCGGACGTACTGGACCCGTCCCCGCTGGGTCATCCCGAGGTTCCCGCCCTCGGCGATCACCCGCGCCCGGACGTCCGGGGCGTCGACGCGGACGGCGTCGTTGGCCCGGTCCCCGGCCGCCGCGTCGGACTCCCCGGTGGCCTTGACGTAGGTGCCGATCCCGCCGTTGAAGAGCAGGTCCACCGGCGCCCGCAGGACCGCCCGGACCAGCTCGTCCGGCGTCAGGACGACCGCCCCCCCGACGGCCGTGCGCGGGTCCCCGGAGAGCCCCAGGACGACGGCGGCCCGGGTGGACAACGTCACCGACTTCGCCGTCCGGGCGAAGACCGCGCCACCGGCCGAGACCACGGCCGGGTCGTAGTCCGCCCAGCTCGACCGCGCCAGCCCGAACAGCCGGCGGCGTTCGGCGAACGACGCGGCCGGGTCCGGGTCGGGGTCGAGGAACACGTGGCGGTGGTCGAACGCGGCCACCAGGCGCAGGTGTGGCGACAGGAGCATCGCGTTGCCGAAGACGTCCCCGGACATGTCCCCGATCCCGGCGACGCTCAGCGGGTCGGTGTCGGCGTCCAGCCCGATCTCCGCGACGTGGCGGCGCACCGACTCCCAGGCCCCCCTGGCGGTGATGCCCATGGCCTTGTGGTCGTAGCCGGCCGACCCGCCGGAGGCGAAGGCGTCACCGAGCCAGAAACCTCGTTCCAGGGCCAGGGAGTTGGCCAGGTCCGAGAACGTCGCGGTGCCCTTGTCGGCGGCGACCACGAGATAGCTGTCCTCGCCGTCGTGGCAGACCGTCCGCGGCGGGTGCACCACCGCCCGCGTCCCACCCGGCACGGCGTCGGCCGGGCCGAGGGTGTCCACGACGTCGAGCAGCCCGCCGATGAACAGCGCGTAGGCGTGGCGGCCGGCGGCGGCGAGGGCGTCGCGGTCACCGGCCGGGTCGCCGGTCCGGGGGGGCGGGCGGCGCACGACGAAACCGCCCTTCGCGCCGGTCGGGACGATGACGGTGTTCTTGACCGTCTGCGCCTTCGCGAGCCCGAGGACCTCGGTACGGAAGTCCTCCGGCCGGTCCGACCAGCGGATCCCGCCACGGGCGACCGGCCCGAACCGCAGGTGCACGCCCTCGACCTCGGTCCCGCTGACGAAGACCTCCCGCCAGGGCAGCGGCTGGGGCAGCTCCGGCACCCCCGCCGGGTCGATCACCAGCACCAGCGGGACTCCGGACGCCGCCGCGAACGCGTTGGTCCGCACGGTCGAGGCGATCGCGGCCAGCAGTCGGCGCAGGATCCGGTCGTGGTCGAGGGAGGCCACCGCGTCCAGCGCCGCGTCCAGGCGTGCCGCCACCCCCGCCTCGGCCGCCGACCGGTCCACGAGGTCCGGGTCGAAACGGACCTCGAACAGCTCCGCGAGGCCCGCGGCCACCTGCGGCTGGGCGAGCACCGCACCGCGGGCGTAGTCGTCGCCGAAACTCCACCCCGTCTGACGCAACCAGCGCAGGTAGGCGCGCAGCACACCCACCGCACCACGGTCCAGACCCGCCGTGACGACCAGTGCAGCCAGCCCGTCGCTGTCGTCGACCCCGCCGTAGGCGGCCAGGAACGACTCGCTGAAGCGCCACGGAAGGGTGGGCGCGGCTGCGGCCGCCGGCTCGGCGAGGACCAGCCGGAAGGTGGACACCCACAGGTCCTCGCGACCTGCGATGCGGTACGGACGCTCGTCGGTGACCTCGACCCCCAGTCCGGACAGGACAGGGAGCACCGAGGACAGACTCAGCTCGTCGCCGAGGCGGTACAGGGTGAACCGCCACGGCTCCCCCGGCGACGACGGCGGGACCAGTGCCGCCGTCAGCTGCGGACGGTCCGACCCGCCGTCCCGGATCGGGTCCGGAGCATCGCTCTCGACGAGCTCGTCGAGGGCGAAGACGTCGGCGACGGCGTCGGCCGGGCTGACGTCCTCCCGGTAGGCCGCCGGGAAGGCCCCTGCCCAGCGGTCGGCCAGGGTGTCACCGCGCCGCGGGTGGCGCGCCACGAGCAGCGAGCCGAGGTCGGTCCGCCAGTCCGCGAGCCGGTGCAGCAGCAGGGACTGCAGTGCTGGGAGGTCCGGGACGGGCAGCGTGGACGCCGTCGTGCCCCGCGACCGGACGAGGACGTGCAGCCTGGTGACCCCCGACCCGACCACCGCGACGGTCGCCGGTTCGGCCTCCCCGCCCGTCGCCGAGGCGAGTGCGTCCTCGACCACGGCGACCGCGGCACTGCCGTGCTCGACGTTGGCGAGCAGGACGACGAAGGACACGAAGCGCCCGTAGGGGTCGGCGCGCGCGAACACCCGGACCCCCCGACGACCCAGCAGCCGCAGCGCCCCGCGGGCCACGGCGGTCAGCTCGGCCGGCCCGGCCGCCAGCAGCTCGGCCCGCGGCAGGCTCCCGAGGACCTGCAGCACCCGGGTGCCGTCGTGGCTGTCGGGATCGGCACCCAGGGCCCTGAGCACCTGCCGGGCACGGCGTCGCACGACCGGTACGTCGAGCACCCAGCCGCCCCGGTCCTCGGGCGGGAACAGGCCGATGAACCGACGTTCGCCGACCACCCGACCGGCCGCGTCGAACGCCTTGACCCCGACGTAGTCCAGGTGTGCGGGCCGCAGGACCGTGGATCGCCGGTTCGCCTTCGTCAGCACCAGCAGGGTCGGTTCGGCCGCGTGGCCGGCCACCGGTGGCGGCAGCGACCGGCGGCCGGCCGGGGCGTGGCGGAGGACCCCCAGCCCGGTCCCGGCGACCACGGTCAGCCGGGTACCGGGCTCGGGACCGTCGCCGGGACCGTCGCCAGGGTCGCCGCCGTGGTCGCCGTGGTCGCCGTCGGGATCGCCATCGTGGTCGCCGTCGTGGTCGCCGCCGGCCCGATCGTCCAACCGGTACTCGCGGTAGCCGATGAAGGTCCAGTACTCGTCGGCGAGCCAGCGGAGCAGCGCGGCCGCCTCCGTCGTCTCGTCGGGGTCGATGCCGACCGGCGGCGCCTGCTCGAGCTCGTCGGCCAGGGCCAGTGCGCGGTCGCGCATCGCGGGAGCGTCCTCGTCGGTGACCTGGACGTCGGCCAGCACCGTCGCCAGCCCCGCTGCCAGGGCGTCCCGGGCGGCGGGCTCCAGCGGCCTGCTCTGGACGCGGATCCAGGACTCCCGGGCGACGCGCCCGCCCGGCGGCGCGACCGGCGGGGTCACCGGGTCCCCGATCGCGACGAGCACCCCGGCGGCGTCGCGGGCCACCACCGGCCTCGGGTGGAGCAGCACCCGGGCGGTCGCCCGCGCTCCCGCGAGCGCCGCGGTCACGGAGTCGACGAGGAAGGGCATGTCGTCGGTGACGATCTCGACGACGGTCGCGGCCGGCGGCGTACCGGCCGGCCGGACCCGCAGCAGGGTCTCCGCGGGAGCCCGACGCTCGGCGAGCTCGGCGTGCGCCGCCGCCGCTGCCGCACCCCCCGGGGGCACGAGGGAGGCCAGGTCAGCCGGATCGGCGCTGTCGAGGTATGCGGCCACCAGCCCCGGCAGCTCCCGGTCGGGATCCGCAGCCGGCCGCGACCGCGGCTCCGGGTCCTGGGCTGCCGAGTCCCACGGCCCGGGGCCCAGGGGTGCCGCGCTCGAGGACTCGGGGTCCGGGGATGCGGCCGCGGCGGCGCCTGTGCGCGGGTCCGGTGCTGGCTGGGCGTCGTCGACCACGCGTGCGATCCTGCCCCCGCCCGGCGTCCGGAGGCGGTGCGCAGGTGGCCGTCACCGGCGGTGCTGCCAGGATGGGTCCATGGAACTGCTGCGCTCGTACCACTTCGACGCCTCGCCGGACGAGGTCTACGACATGTTCGTCGACGAGGAGTTCGTGCAGGCCCGGCTCACGCAGACCGGTGCGCTGACCTCGACGATCAAGATCACCGCCGAGGGCTCCGGGGTGCGGATCAAGACCCACCGCGACCTCCCGCCGCAGGTCCCCGACTGGGCGCGGAAGTTCGTCGGCGAGACGATCTCCCTCGACGAGGTCGAGCGCTGGCAGGCCGCCGGTCCCGACGGCTCCCGGGACGGGACGATCTTCGTCGAGATCACCGGTGCGCCGGTGCAGGTGGACGCCACGTCGCGGCTGGCGGCGGGGCCCGCCGGGGGCACCGAGTACACCGTGACCGGGACGATCACCGCGTCGGTCCCGTTGTTCGGCAAGAAGATCCAGGAGGCGGCCGCACCCGCGATCACCGCGGCCCTGGACAAGGAGGCCGACGTCGGGCGCCGTTGGCTCGCGGGCGACCGCTGACGACCGACGTCCGGCCTCAGGTTCGGGTGGTCGGGGATCCGCCCGGCACCGGGCGGCCCTGCGGGTGCTCGGCGGCGACGGGCACGGCCAGTGCCGCCAGCACCGGTGCGAGAGTCGCCACCGCGAACGCGGCGGTGAAGCCGGCGGTCCCGACGAGGGCACCGAACACCGGGGGGACGAGAACCGCGGTCGCATTCTGACCGGTGTTCTGCAGCCCGAGGGCGCGACCGGCCCAGGCCCGCCCCGCCTTCTCGGCGACCGCGGTGAACGCCAGCCCGTTGGGCATCGACGACACCGTCGTGGCGGCCGCGAGGGCAGCCACGGCGAGAACCTCGACCCCGGTGGCCGCCCCGAGACAGAGCAGGCCGGCCGCGGCAGCGGTCGTGACGGCGACCGTGCGGAGCGGTCCCAGCCGGCTCCCGACACGGTCCGACCACCGGCCCACGGCGATCCGGCCGGCCGCGCCGGCGAGGGCGACGACCGCCAGCAGCCGGCCCGCCGACACGTCGGCCCAGCCGAAGGAGTCGACGAGGAACGCCACGGCGAACGCGCCCGTCACGAACTGCGGCACGACGAGCAGCGCACTCGCCAGGTGCACCCGGACGAGCATCCCGTCGGCGTAGGGGGACCCCTCGTCGCCCCGCCCGCTCCCCTCGCCGGCGGCCCGGGCGGCGGCCGGCGGGTCGGTGACGAACAGGGCTACTCCCAACGCCGACGCCAGGCACAGCGCGGCCGGGAAGAGCAGCGCGGCGCCGATCCCGTGGTGGGCCGCGAGCGTCGGGAGCAGCGCGCCCCCCAGCGCCACGCCGAGCGGCTGCGCCGACTGGCGCACACCCATCGCCGTGCCGCGCTCGGCCGGTGCGAACCACGCCAGGACCACCCGACCGCTGGCGGCGTTGACCGACGCCCCGAACGCGCCGGCGACACCGAGCAGGAACCCGGTCCCCGCGGCGGAACCGACGAGCGGTGCCGCGCACAGCGTGAGCCCCGCCCCGAGGAGGCCCACGACGAGCACCCGCCGCTCACCGAGACGGTCGGCGGCGATCCCCCACGCCACGAGGGTCGCCAGCAGACCCAGGACCGGCGCGGACACGACCAGTCCCGTCCTGGCGAGGGACAGGTGCCACTCCACGCGCATCCGCGGGACCAGCGATGCGAGTCCGTAGCTGTAGATGCAGGTCGCGGCCTGGCCGCAGGTGCCGATCGCGAGGACCAGGTGGCGACGCCGGAGCACCCCTCCGTCCCCGCGCTCAGCCGAGGTGCGGATAGCCGATCCCCTGTGGTGGCAGGAAGTTCTCCTTGATCGCCCGGGTCGCCGTCCAGCGGAGCAGGTTCGACGCGGCGCCGGCCTTGTCGTCGGTGCCGGACGCTCGGGCGCCGCCGAACGGCTGCTGCCCGACGACGGCGCCGGTCGGCTTGTCGTTGACGTAGAAGTTCCCGGCGGCGAACCGCAGCTCCTCGGTGAGCCGGGCGAGCTGACGGCGGTCGCGCCCGATCACCGCGCCGGTGAGCGCGTACGGGGTCGACGTGTCGATGCCCCGGACGACGGCGTCCAGGTCGGCGTCGTCGTAGACGTGGACCGCCAGGATCGGGCCGAAGTACTCCGTCGTGAACGCCTCGTCGAGGGGGTCGGTACCGACCAGGACCGTCGGGCGGACGAACCACCCGACGCTGTCGTCCGCGGTGCCCCCGGCCAGCACTGACAGGGAATCCACCCCGCGGGCGCGCTCGAAGACGGCGGCGTGCCGGGCGAACGCGCGGTCATCGATCACCGCTCCGGTGAACACCGACAGGTTCCCGGTCACGTCGCCGACGGTGAGCGCGTCGGTCTCCGCGGCCAGCCGGTCGCGCAGCTCGGCCCACAGCGACCTCGGCACGTAGGCCCGCGAGGCGGCCGAGCACTTCTGCCCCGAGTACTCGAAGGCGCCGAGGAGCAGAGCAGTGCTCACGACGTCGACCTCGGCGTCGGGCAGTGCCAGCACGAAGTCCTTGCCGCCGGTCTCCCCCACCAGCCGCGGGTAGGAGCGGTAGCGGTCGAGGTTGTCCGCGACACCGCGCCACAGCGTGCGGAAGGTGGCGGTCGAGCCGGTGAAGTGGATCCCGGCCAGGTCCGGCTCGGCCAGCAGCACCTCGGAGATCTCCGGCCCGGCACCCGGCAGCAGGTTGATCACACCCGGCGGCAGCCCGGCCTCCTCGAGCAGGCGCATCGTGACGTGCGCCGCCAGCCCCTGTGTGGGCGAGGGTTTCCAGACGACGGTGGTCCCCATCAGCGCGGGTGCGGTCGGGAGGTTGCCCGCGATCGAGGTGAAGTTGAACGGGGAGACGGCGTAGACGAAACCCTCGAGCGGCCGGTGGTCCAGGCGGTTCCACGTCCCGGGGGCCGAGGTCACCGGCTGCTCGGCATAGACCTCACGGGCGAACGCGACGTTGAAGCGCCAGAAGTCGGCCAGCTCGCCGACGGCGTCGATCTCCGCCTGCTGCACGGACTTCGACTGGCCGAGCATCGTGGCCGCGTTGACGGTGTCCCGCCACGGTCCGGTGAGCAGCGCCGCCGCGCGCAGGAACACCGCGGCCCGGTCGTCGATCGACAGCGCCCGCCAGCCCGGTGCCGCTTCCCGCGCGGCTGCGACCGCCGCCCGGGTCTGGTCCGCGCCGGCGGCCGCGGCGTGGCCGAGCACCCGGGCGTGGCAGTGGGGGACGACCACCTCGTGCACCGGACCGGTGCCCGCCACCTGCTCGCCGCCGATGGTCGCGGTGAGGGCGACCGGTCCGGCGGCGAGCATGGACGCCAGCCGGCGCTCGAGGGACGCCCGCTCCGCGCTGCCCGGCGCGTAGCCCGGTGTGGGCTCGTTGACCGGGACGGGGACGGCGGTGACGGCGTCCATCAGATCAGGCTCCTCGGAGGGGTCGGGGTGTCGGCGGGCGCTGCGGGGAGCCGTTCTGAAGCGCCGGTGCGCTCGGACCGGTCGGCCTGACGGGGTCCGTCGAGCAGCTGAGGCAGCTCGACGGCGTCGTACCAGAGCAGCGGCGTGGCGAGGACCTCGTCCAGGGCCGCCAGCGCCGGGTCCGCGGCCGGCGTGCCGTCCCCGAGGTCGTCAAGATCGTCGAGGTCGTCGAGGTCCTCGAGGTCGTCGACCGTCCGGCCGGCCGCGACGGCCGCCACCGCGGCCGCCACCGACGCGGCGAGCCCGGCGCCGTCGGCGAGGACGCTGACGACGGCGTCGAGGGCGACCGCGGCGGCGATCCGCACACCGCCTCCCGCCGCGAGCGGGTCCGGCGCGGCCAGGGCGGTCACCGCCGCGTCCGGGACGTCGACGGCCAGGACCACCCGCCGGGCGTCCGCCCCGCCGCGGTCCGCGCCACTCCCGGCCGTACCGGCGGCCGGCGCATCGGCGGCGAGGCCCTGCAGGGACTGCCAGGCGGCCGCCTCGACGGCGAGCAGAGTCAGCTCCTCGTCGGCCTCGACGCGGTCGACCTCGCCCTCCTCGCCAGCACCTCCACCCTCGACCGACGCCCGCAGCGCCTCGGTGACGGCGAAGGCGGTCACCGGCGCCGTCCCGAGGTAGCCGACGGAGCCGGCAGAGCCGGCAGAGCCGGCGGTCAGGGCCGCCCGCAGGGCCGCCGGCGTGACGCCGAGGAAGATGCGCACGGCGGCCGACGCTAGCGTGGCGGCCCATGCGGCTGCTCGTGCTGAACGGTGTGAACCTCGGTGGGCTCGGGAGCCGCGAGCCGGAGGTGTACGGGACCACGACCCACGCCCAGCTGGCGCGGGCGTGCGTGCAGGCGGGTGCCCAACTCGACGCCGAGGTGGAGGTCCGTCAGACCGACAGCGAGTCCGAGTGCATCGGCTGGCTGTACGAGGCCTTCGACGCGGCGGTCCCGGTCGTCCTCAACCCGGGCGCGTGGGCGCACACGAGCTACGCCCTGCGGGACGCGGTCGCCTCCCGAACCGTCCCGGTCGTCGAGGTGCACCTGTCGAACATCGCCGCTCGGGAGGCCTTCCGGCACACCTCCGTGGTCAGCGAGGTCGTCGACGGGGTGATCACCGGGCTGGGACCGGCCGGCTACCTCCTCGCGCTGCAGTACCTCGCCGAACGCTCGCGCACGACGGCCTGAGCGACCGGCGGGGCAAGCCCCGGTCGCGCGGCGTCAGCTCGCGCGGCGTCAGCTCGCGCGGCGTCAGCTCGCGCGGCGGACGGCGGCCGGTGCCGCCACCAGCGCCCGGGCCAGTACCGCCACCTCACGCCGGAACCGGCTGTCCCGCGCGACCTCGCTGACCGTCCGGCCCCGCAGCAGCGCCGCGTCGCAGGCCGCCCGGTCCTCCGGCAGCAGGGCCAGCGGCTCGACGCCGGCGAAGCGGTGCAGCGCGGCGGTCACCTGACCCTCGGGATCGGCGCCCACCGGACCGCGGCGGACCCGGTTGGCGACCACCTCGACCCGGGCGTCGGGGACCACCTCGTGCAGCTCGTCGAGGGCCCGGACCAGGCGCTGCAGGCCCACCGGGTCCGCCGCCGCGACGGCGAGCACCACGTCGGCGGCTTCGAGGACCGCGAGCGTGGCGCCGTTGCGGCGGGGGGCGACGGAGTCGAAGGACAGCTCCTCGTCCACCTCCAGACAGAAGCCGCAGTCGACGACGACGACGTCGGCGGCGTCGCGGGCGTACGTCCAGACCACGTCCAGCGCCGACGGCCGGATCTCCGGCCAGCGGTCGGCCCGGGCGATGCCGGTGAGCACGGTCAGGCCGGGCAGCACCTGCAGGGTGTGCCCGACGAGACCGGCGAGGGTCAGGGTGCCGGCGTTCGCCTGGCGGGTGACCGCGGCCAGGCCGGGAGCCTCGTCGAGCACCCCGAGGTGGGCGGCCAGTGCGCCGCCGTAGACGTCGGCGTCGACGAGCAGCGTGGTCAGCGACAGCGCCGCCAGCTCGGCGCCGAGGGTGGCCGCGACGGTGGTCCGTCCGGGCGCGCCGGTCGGGCCCCAGACGGCGACCAGGATCCCGGGTCGACGCCGGGCCGGGACCGTGGGGTGTCCACGCCGCTTCGACGACCCCGACGGACCCGGGGTCCGCGGTGCCCCCGCCGGCTCCGGCACGAGGTGCGGACCCGTCGCCGCAGCGAGGTCCCCAGCGGCGGGCGCGGTGCCGCCGGCTGGATCGCCTGGCCGATCACCTGCCCGATCGTCCGCCCGACCGCCTGCCCGATCACCTGTCCGACCGCCTGCTCCATCGCCGGCCCGACCGTCGGTGGCGGGCCGGGGTTCGCCGCCGAGACCGGCGAAAGCCCATCGCTGCCCCGGCCCCGGTGTCGTCCGCGCGGCGAGCTCCCGGACGGCCAGCTCGACGGCCGCGCCCACCGCGGCGGCGTCGGCATCGAGCGCCACGACCGCTGTGAAGCCGAGGGCCCGCAACCGGTTGTCGCCGTCGGGGTCGTCCGGTGCTCGCAGGCCGACCGTCGCGACGCCGGCCGCGTGCAGGCTGGCCACGGCGTCCAGGTCCAGGCGCCGGGTGTCGGCGGCGACCAGGGCCGCCCGACCGTGACCGGCAGCGGCCGCCGCGAACAGCTCGGCGAGGTCGACACACCGGCGCACCACGCGGATCCGGCCGGCCACTCCGGCCAGCTCCCCGACCAGCCGCGACTCCCAGTCCGCGCCACTGCTGACGGTCAGGACCGGGATCGGTGACGTCATCAGCGGCCGCCGCCTGCCGTCGAGGGCACCACCGGCCGCGGGGACGCCGTCGACGGGTGCCGGAGCTGGTCGGCGGCCGCCGGTCCGGTGTCGACGGCGTGCGAGACCGGCAGCAGGACGACCGACTTCCCGGCGACCCCGGAGAGCACGGCACCCACCCCGCCGTCGCGTGGGATGGACACGGTGACCACCGTCGTGCCGGTCGCGCCGAAGCTGCCGGTGCCGGAGACCGCGGAGACCGGTACGCCGGCGAGGACCTCGACCGCCGGGGACTGCCTGGTGGTGGCGGCTCCGGCGGACGGCCCGGGGACCGCCCAGACGTCGACCAGCGTCCCCACCCCGAGGCCCGGTGGAACGTTGCCGCTGGTCAGCCCGAGGGGGAGGAGGGACACGGTGGCGGGCCCGGCAGCGTGCAGTGCCGCCCGCGGCAGCAGCTCGCCCGCCGCGACGGACCTGGCCAGGCGGACCCCGGCGGGCAGCGCGACGCCAGCCGAGAGGTACTGCTGGGCACCGGCCGTGGAGTCGAAGTGGACCGCCGCGGGCACGACGTCGCCCGCGCCGACGACCGACCCCTGGACGAGGTCGTGGCGCAGCGCCCACACCGGGGTGGTGTGTCCTGCCGCGGTGACCACGCGGGCCCCGCCGAGCACGGCGAGCATGACCAGCGCGACACCGGTGATCAGGCGGAGGTCCAGCCAGGACGGTCGGGTGAGGCGGCTCGCGCGCGGCGCCGTCGCCCCCGGCGGCTGGGGACGGGCCCCGTTGGCCGAGCCGGCTCCGCCGGGGAACGCGCGGCCACGGTTCGGGATCTGCACTACCGGCACGGGCGAAGCTCCGATCAGGCGGGACGGCGCGGACCCGCCGCGACCGGCCGATCCGCACACGATCGGCGACGCCCGCCCATCACCGCCAGTGTCGAGGAGCCGCGGCGTCGCGCCTGCACCGTCCACAGCTGGTGACTGTCGGCCAGGAGCAGGTGACCCGAGTGACACGGTCGCTGGAACGCGTGCGTTTGCGCTGGTTTGCATCCGGGGAGGTACGTTCTCGTGTCGACCGTCGTCGTGGGGACCCGAGCAGGAGGACCGTCGGTGGACAGCACGCGCGAGACCGGGAGCGCTCGGACCGGCACGGCCGGGCTCGGCGGCAGCAATCCCCCGGGCGGGGACGGCGAGGACGGGGACGGCCAGGATCTTCGGGACCGCCAGGGTCTTCGGGACGGCGCTCGCGACGGTCGGCGGGGCGACACCGCCGTCCGGGGGTCCGACGGCCCCCGATTCCTCCAGCTCGCCGACGTCGCCGAGGTCTTGTCGGTCAGTGACACCCAGGTGTACGCACTGGTCCGGTCCGGTGAGCTGCGGGCGATCAAGCTCGGCGGCCGGGGCCGGTGGCGGGTCGAGCGGACCGAGCTGCAGGCGTACATCGACCGGATGTACGACCAGACCCGGGCGTTCATCGAGGCCCACCCCTTCGTCCGGGCCGAGATCGACGGCTGACGGTCGCCGGCTGAGGGCGCGCTCACACCGCGCGGTTGAGCCGGACGCACGCGAGCGCGGCGTAGGGCACGAGCCGGGCGGTCGACACGTCGCGGGTCCGGCGCAGGTCGGAGGCGGGGTGCTCGGTCAGCTCCAGGTGGTCCGCGCCCACCCGGTCGACCGTGCCGACGACGCCGGTCGCGTCGCGCAGGGTCAGCACCACCGGCAGCCGGTCTCGGGCGACCTGCCGCAGAGCGTGGCGCAGACCGAGGCGTGAGACGGCCGACGTCGCCGGCTCGGACTCGGTCGGCGCGCGGCCCAGCCCTCGGACCGCCGCGAGCGCCGCGACCACGACCAGCACCTCGCCGCCGGCGCCCCGGTCGTCGCCCACCAGCAGCCAGTCTGGGCCCACCGACTCCAGCACTCCCTCCAGCACCGTCCCGCCGAGCAGGTGCAGGCGCAGCGACCGTCCCCGGCCGCCACGCAGGCGGTCCACGAGGGTGATCCGCCCGATCTCCGACCTGGTCCGGTCGGACACCTCGGCTGCGAACTCCGCGTCCTCCGACGCGACCCAGCGAGCCTCCAGGTCGGCGAAGAGGTCCTCCCAGCGCATCGGACGATCCTCGCCGGTCAGCGGTCGGGCACCTCAGGGACCGCACAGGTGGCTCTTGATCTAGTGGCTGCACGCGGTCGACCCGGCACCCCGTTGATCGCGTTTGAGTTCGTTTGGGTTGACTTGCGGCCGATAGATGGCGATGCTGGCCAGACGATCAGTACGCGGGTACCGCTTCGGCGGCGGAGGGAGCCTCATGACGACAGACGCCGACCTGATCGCGAGCGGGCTGCTTCCCGCGTCCTGGACCGCCGCCGTGGGGACCCCGGTCTCGGCCACCGGAGGCGGCCTGGACGCCGCGGTCACCGCCACCGCCGGCATCGTCGCCGCGGTGCTCGGGTGCTGGGTCCTGCTCGCGCTGGGGTTCGCCCTCGCGCAGCGGGCCACCGCGGGGCGCCCGCTGGCGACCGCCGTCCTCGACCGCTGCCTCGCTCTCGTGGCGCCCGGCACCGCCGGCCGGGTGCTGCGCGCGGCGGTCGGTCTGGGTGCCACCGGCGCCGGGCTGCTCGGACCGCTCCTGGCGACGGCGACGGCCGAGGCAGCGTCGCCGGGACGTCCGACGACCCGGCACGACCTCGTCGTCGTGGGTGGCGGTCCCACGAAGACCGCCACGACCAGCGCCACGACCACCGCCCCCGCGACGGCCACCACCAGCGCCACCACCTCGGTGCACGACCACGGCGTCCCGCCGGGCCACCCCGACTCCGGTACAGCCGCTCCAGACCCCGTTCCCGACGCTCGTCGTGACGGCTCGCTCACGCTGTGGCCGATGTCGCGGCCGGGACGCGGTGAGTCGAACACCGGGCTCGCCGCGGGACGCCAGGACGTTGTGGTCCTTCGTGGGGACTCCCTGTGGGCCATCGCGGCACGGCTGCTCCCGAACGGCAGCGCCGACACCGCGATCGACGCTGCGTGGCGTGAGCTGTACGCCGCCAACCGAGCCGTCGTCGGCGCAGATCCGAACCTCCTGCTGCCCGGCCAGATCCTCCGCGTGCCCTCCTGAGCGGCTCGCGGCTGCGAGCGGCGGCAGGTGCGGACCGGGACCCGTCCGCACCGGGGTCGGGTCGGCTCCGGCCGCAGCCCGTCCCACCGCAGCCCGTCCCACCGCAGCCAGGCCCACCGCAGCCAGTCCCACCTGAAACTGCCCCACCCATACCCACAGCACCGCCCACCATCGACCAGGCGGCCAGGCCCCCACCCGGCCAGCACCTGGTGGCCCCTGCACCACTGCCCGAGGAGAGCCCGATGAGCATCGCCCCAGTGCTCGAGCACGATCTGGCGCCCAGGCGGCCGGGACCCTCCCCGGTCGATCGTGCGGGCAACCCCGTCCGTCGGGTCGGCTCCGACGAGCACGCCGACCGGCTGCCGCCGCTGCTGCGCCAGGTGCCGCTCCCCCGCACCGAGCCGTCCTTCGACGACGAGACGGCCGGCCGCGGAGCCGTGCCGGAGGCCGTGGCCCGGTACGGGCAGGTGTCGCCGGAGGCCGTGGCCCGGTACGGGCAGGTGTCGCCCGAGGTCCGCGGCCGCGCCGACGGTTCCCGGCAGCAGACCGCGCCGGCTTCCCGGCGACCGGTGAGCCCGCATCCCCTGGTCGACCGGCCGGCCGGCCGACCGGCCGGCCGGACAGGCACCGGTGCGCATCCCGGTGCGCCCACGCTGCGGCTGCTCCCGGGTGGGCGCAGCGAGCCCGCGGCGCCCGGGACCGCGCCGACACTGCGGGGGACGTCCGGCGACCCGGACACGAGGTCCGCGACCGGGCTGGTCGGCGGCACCGCTCCAGCGGTCGAGGTGCGCGCCGCCCCCGTCGAGCGCGAGGGCCTCGACGCCCCGGCCAGCGGCCCCGACGAGGCCGGGCTGGTCGCGGTCCGGGTCGTCGCGCTCGTCGCGACGCCCGAGGCGCCCGTCCCGGACGAGCCGCAGACCCGCCGCCTGGACCAGCTGCCCGACCCGCGGCCCCTCGCCGGCCAGCTGGCGCAGGCCGTCGTCGAGGTGCTGTCCGGTGACCGCCCGATCACCCAGCTGCTCACCTGGCTCAACGAGCAGATCTACCTCGAGCTGGCCACGCTCGCACCCACCCCGGCGACGGTCCCGACCGTCGGGCGGGCGCGGGTCGTGACGATCCGACCCCAGGACCGCCCGAAGATCCGTAGCGTGCACGTCTGCCAGCCGGCAGCCGGGGTCGCCGAGATCGCAGCCCGGGTGCAGACCAACGGCCGGTCACGGGCGGTGGCGATGCGGCTGGAGGAGTGGCGCGGACGGTGGCGCTGCTCGGCGCTCGTCATCGGCTGAGCACACGGGTCCTCGGCGGCCGCCGCCAGGCCGGGCGCGCTGCCGTCGGGCCTCCCTAGGCTCCCGGTCGTGGCGGACTCAGGCGGTGGGCACGTCGGCGCGCGCGAGGAGGCCGAAGCCCGGCTGCGGGCCGACGGCAGCTCCGAGCAGGCCGTCGCCGGCTTCCTCGACGCGTTCGACCGGCTGACGGCAGGCCAGACCGGGATGCTCCCCGAGCACGAGCTGACACCCCTGACGGAGCTCCCGGACGCCGACGACCTCCACGGGGAGCCCGGCGACGCGCTGTCCCGGGTACTCGAGGTGAAGCTGAACGGCGGCCTCGGCACCTCGATGGGCCTCACCGGCCCGAAGTCGCTGCTCCCCGTCAAGGACGGCCTGACGTTCCTCGACCTGAGCGCACGCCAGGTGCTCGAGCTGCGGGCGCGGACCGGCGTCGCGGTGCCGCTCGTGCTGATGGACTCCTTCGCGACCCGCGAACCGTGCCTGCCCGTCCTGACCGGCTACGGCGACCTCGCCGCGCCGCTGGCGGCGGACTTCCTGCAGAACCGGGTACCGAAGCTCGACGCGGCCACCCACCGTCCGGTGGACCGGCCGGGTGCGGAGTCCCTCACCTGGGCGCCGCCCGGACACGGTGACTTCTTCCCGGCCCTCGCCGGCTCGGGGATGCTCGCAGCCGCCCGCGCCGCCGGCTACCGCTGGGCGTTCGTCTCGAACATCGACAACCTCGGAGCGGTCCTGGACCCGGCGATCCTCGCGCACGTGGCGGCCGGCGAACTGCCGTTCGTCATGGAGGTCGCGGACCGGACGGCCGCGGACAGCAAGGGCGGCCACCTCGCCCGGCGGGCCTCCGACGGCGGCCTGGTGCTGCGGGAGATCGCGCAGACTCCCGAGGCCGACCGCGACGCCTTCGCGGACACCGGTCGACACCGCTACTTCAACACCAACTCCCTCTGGGTCGACCTCGACGTGATCGCCGACCTGCTCGCCGCGCGGGGCGCGCTCGGGCTGCCGCTGATCGTGAACCGCAAGACCCTCGACCCGGCAGACCCCACCTCGCCGCCGGTCCTCCAGCTGGAGACGGCGATGGGCGCTGCCATCGGCGTCGTGCCCGGGGCGACCGCGCTGCGGGTCCCCCGGTCGCGTTTCCTCCCGGTCAAGTCCACGTCGGACCTGCTGACCCTGCGCTCGGACGGCTACGTCCGGACCGGCGCCCAGGTGGGCCTGGCACCGGGCCTGACCGGGGCGCCGCACGTCCAGCTGTCCGACGCCTACCGGCTGCTCGGGGACTTCGACGCACACTTCCCGGACGGAGCGCCGTCCCTCGTCGGGGCGGAGTCGCTCACGGTGCGGGGCGCGGTGACCTTCGGAGCGGGTGTGGTCGTCCGGGGCGCCGTCGTCGTCGACGCCGCGGCGACGGGACCGGTGATCGAGGCCGGGACGGTCCTGCAGGGCTGACGTCGCGTCGCTCCGGCAGCAGGTGGACGCGGGAGCCGGGCGCTCGGCCGTCAGCGCCGGCGGCGGGCCTGCTGGCGTCGTCGGGCAGCACGCTGCGGAGCGGTCGACGCCGTGTCGGGCGTCGAGCCAGGTGTCGCGTCCGGTGTCGCGTCCGCCATCGTGCCTGCTGTCGCCGCAGGCGCCTCGTCGACCGCGATCGGGCCGTCGGCGGGCAGGCCACCGTCGAAGCCATCGTCGATGGTCCCGTCGCTGTCGGTGGTGGTCTCGATGTCGCCGGGGCCCTCGTCGTCGGCCTGCGCTGTCGGAGCGGTCGCACCGTGCAGCTGCACCGCCGGGCTCGACGCGGTGATCGTCGGCTTGGGCGTCGCACCGGGCTGGTCGGGCTCGAGGTGGAACAGGTACCCGACCGACTCTTCCTTGATCGCATCCATCATCGCGGTGAAGAGGTCGAAGCCCTCCCGCTGGTACTCGACCAGGGGGTCGCGCTGGGCCATCGCCCGCAGGTAGATCCCGTCGCGCAGGTAGTCCATCTCGTAGAGGTGCTCGCGCCACTTGCGGTCCAGCACCGACAGCAGCACCCGCCGCTCGAGGTCACGGAGCAGCTCGGGGCCCAGGTCGGCCTCCCGGGCGTCGTAGGCGACCTGCACGTCGGCGTCGAGCTCGGTGAGCAGGAAGTCCTGGGTGAGCGCGGATCGCTCGCCGCCGGATGCCGCCACCACCTCGTCGAGGGTGACGCCGACCGGGTAGAGCAGGGCGAGGGCGGTCCACAGCGCCTCGACGTCCCACTCCTCGGCGAAGCCCTCGGAGGTGGCGCCGCGGACGTATCCGGCCACCACGTCGGAGAGGAAGCTGCGGATCTGCTCGGCGACGTCGCCGCCCTCCAGCACCCGGCGGCGCTCGGCGTAGACGACCTTGCGCTGGCGGTTCAGGACGTCGTCGTACTTGAGGACGTCCTTGCGGGACTCGAAGTTCTGCCCCTCGACGGCGGCCTGAGCACTCGCGATGGTCTTCGACACGCTCTTGGACTCGATGGGGACGTCGACCGGGGAGTTGAGCCGGTCCAGCGTCCACTCGACCCACTCCGACTTGAAGCGCCGCATCAGCTCGTCCTGCAGGGACAGGTAGAAACGACTCTCACCGGGGTCGCCCTGCCGGCCCGATCGGCCCCGGAGCTGGTTGTCGATCCGGCGCGACTCGTGCCGCTCGGTCCCCAGGACGTACAGCCCGCCGGCTGCCACGACCTCCTCGTGCTCGGTCTCGGCCGCCTCGCGCTGCTTCGCCAGCTCGTCGGGCCAGGCCGCCTCGTAGGCCTCGGGCTGCTCGTCGGGATCGAGCCCGCGGCCGTGCAGGGCAGCCGTCGCGACGAACTCGGGACTGCCGCCCAGCATGATGTCCGTCCCGCGCCCGGCCATGTTGGTGGCCACCGTCACCGCGGCCCGACGCCCCGCCTGGGCGACGATCGCGGCCTCCTGCGCGTGGTGCTTGGCGTTCAGGACCTCGTGCGGCACGTCGGCCCGTCCGAGCAGGCGCGAGAGCAGCTCGGACTTCTCGACGCTCACGGTGCCGACGAGGACCGGCTGGCCAGCGGCGTGCCGGGCGGCGATGTCCTCGACCACCGCCTCGAACTTCGCCTCCTCGGTGCGGTAGACGAGGTCGTGCTCGTCGACGCGCACCATCGGCTTGTTCGTCGGGATCTGCACCACCCCGAGCTCGTAGATCTTGTTGAACTCGTTGGCCTCCGTCATTGCCGTGCCGGTCATCCCGGACAGCTTCTCGTAGAGGCGGAAGAAGTTCTGCAGGGTGATCGTGGCGAGGGTCTGGTTCTCGTCCTTGATGTCGACGTGCTCCTTGGCCTCGATGGCCTGGTGCATGCCCTCGTTGTACCGGCGGCCGGCCAGGATGCGCCCGGTGTGCTCGTCGACGATGAGGACCTCGCGGTCGATGACGACGTAGTCCTTGTCCCGGTGGAAGAGCTCCTTCGCCTTGACCGCGTTGTTGAGGAAACCGACCAGCGGGGTGTTCACCGAGTCGTACAGGTTGTCGATGCCGAGGTGGTCCTCGGTCCGCGTGATGCCGGACTCGTTCACCCCGATCGTCCGCTTCTTGATGTCCACCTCGTAGTCGTCACCGGGCCGCAGCCGGTCGGCGATCCGGGCGAACTCGGCGTACCACTTGGTGCCCTGCTCGGCCGGGCCCGAGATGATCAGCGGGGTGCGTGCCTCGTCGATGAGGATGGAGTCGACCTCGTCGACGACCGCGAAGTGGTGCCCACGCTGGACGAGCTCGGCCGCCGTCCAGGCCATGTTGTCCCGCAGGTAGTCGAACCCGAACTCGTTGTTCGTGCCGTAGGTGATGTCGGCGGCGTAGGCCACCCGGCGCTGCTCCGGGGTCATCGCCGAGAGGATCACCCCGCTGGTGAGTCCGAGGAAGTGGTACACCCGGCCCATCAGCTCCGCCTGGTACTGGGCGAGGTAGTCGTTGACGGTGATGACGTGCACGCCGTCGCCCGCCAGGGCGTTGAGGTAGGCGGGCAGCGTCGCGACGAGGGTCTTGCCCTCCCCGGTGCGCATCTCCGCGATGTTGCCCAGGTGCAGCGCCGCGCCGCCCATGATCTGCACGTCGAAGTGGCGCTGGCCGAGGGTCCGCCGGGCTGCTTCGCGGACCGTCGCGAAGGCCTCCGGGAGCAGGTCGTCGAGGGTCTCGCCCTCGGCGAGGCGGTCGCGGAAGGACTCGGTCTGGGCGCGCAGCTCCTCGTCGTCCAGGGCGCGGATCTCGTCCTCGAGGGCGTTGACCCGGTCGGCGACCACCTTGAGCCGCCGCAGCATCCTGCCTTCACCGGCGCGGAGGATCTTGTCCAGGACTGCAGGCACGCACCGACTCCAGGGTTGCGGCGCCGCACCGGGGCGGCACACCGATCGACGAGCTGTCCCCGGCATGGTAGGCGGCGCGTCCTCGGGCGGGGCCGGCCGCGGGCTCGCGCGCCGGCCCCCCGGCCGGCGCCGACCCACCCGCGCCCGCCGGTCCCCGGGCGTCGCGGTCGGCGTGCACTCGAGTACGCGAACGGCGTCCTCCGGGGTCACGACGGCGCCGCAGAGCCCGCACGAGTACTCCACTGCACGCCGAGCGGGGCACGAGCGCCGAGGCGGCGTGCGCGCGCTCGAACGGTCGCCGGCGTGGGCCGTCGACCGTCAGAATCAGGCGGTGGACGTCGACCGAGCCGCCGCGGGCGCCGTGCAGGACCCGGCGGACATCGCCGCCGGCGCCGCGGCCCTGGTGCCGGTGCTCTCCGACGGCGTCGTCACCCTGCGAGCGCTGCGGGAGTCCGACCTGGGGACCGGTGCGCCGGGCGAGCACTCGGTGCTGGCCCAGGCACGAGACCCGGAGATGACCGGGTGGACCACCGTCCCGACGCCCTACACCGAGCGCGACGCCCGCTTCTTCCTCGGGCTGCACGGGCAGGGGTGGCTGTCCGGGGGCAACCGCGGGTGGGCGGTCGCCGACGCGGCCACCGACGACTTCCTCGGGTCCCTCGACCTGCGCCCGCGCTCCGACGACGCGGCCGACCTCGGCTTCGGCCTCGGCTCGTGGGCGACCGGCCGCGGGGTCATGACCCGCGCGGTCCTCCTCGCCCTCGGCTGGGCGTTCGACCCGGCCGGGCTGGCTGTCCGGACGGTCGGGTGGCAGGCGAACGTCGGCAACTGGCGGTCCCGGCGGGTGGCCTGGAGGTGTGGCTTCCGGGGCTTCGAGACGGTCCGGGACCTGTGCGAGCAGCGCGGCCGGTCGGTGGACGGCTGGATCGCGACGGTCCGGGCGGCGGAGGTGGGCGTCCCGGCCGGTCCCTGGCTCGTCGTCCCGACGCTGCCGGTGACCGCACGCGACGGCTCGGCGTGGGAGCTGCGCGCATGGCGGAACGACGACGCCGAGGTCGAGGCGGTTCGCCAGGCGTGCTCGGACCCGCTCACCCAGCTCTGGCTGACCGATCTGGACACCCCCTACACCGCCGAGTCCGCCCGACGGTTCCTCACCGCCGCGACGGCGCGGGCGGCCAGCGGCGACGCCGTCTCCTGGGCCCTCGCGCCGGCCGCAGGCGGTGCTGCGGTGGCGTCGGTGAGCCTGTTCGGGCTGACCCGGCCCTACGGCAGCCCCGAGCTCGGGTGGTGGGCGCACCCTTCGATCCGGGGCCGGGGACTGGTCAGCGGCGCGGTCCGGGCCGCCGTCGGGTGGGCGACGGCGCCCGGTCCTGCGGGCCTCGACCGGCATCGGCTCCTGGTGTCAGCGGCCGCGGGCAACACCTCGTCCCTCGCGGTCGCCCGCGCAGCCGGGTTCACCGAGTTCGGCCGCGGGCACCTCGAGGACGTCCAGCCCGACGGGACGTACGCCGACGGCGTCTACCTGGAGTACCTGCGTCCCGGCCTGCGGGCGACCGGGTCGTGACGGCGGTCGTGGACGGGGACGGGGCGACGGAGCTGCCCCAGACAGCGGTCGAGGCGGTGGTCGATGAAGCAGCGGTGGTCGGTGGAGCAGCGGTGGTCGGTGAAGCAGCGGTGATCGACGAGCGCGACGCCCCCCGGACTCGCGACTCGCTCGCTGCCGACCTGCGCGCCCTCGGGCTGCGACCCGCCTCGACAGTGCTCGTGCACTGCTCGCTGTCGTCGCTCGGCTGGGTGTGCGGCGGTCCGGTCGCCGTCGTGCAGGCCCTGCTCGACGTCCTCGGACCGGCCGGGACCCTCGTCGTGCCGACCCAGTCCGGGAGCCTGTCCGACCCGTCCACCTGGTCCGCGCCCCCCGTCCCGTCGTCGTGGTGGCAGCTGATCCGCGACTCCATGCCCGCCTACGACCCGGACCTGACACCGACCCGCGGGATGGGTGCGGTGGCCGACGTGGTGCGACACCTGCCGGGCGCGTGCCGCAGCGCCCACCCCACCGTCTCCTTCACCGCGGTCGGTCCGCTGGCCGGCGCCCTGATGACCCCGCACACGCTGGCCGCCGGCCTCGGTGACCGCTCGCCCCTGGGCCGCCTCGTCGAGGCCGGCGCCTGGACCCTGCTGCTCGGCGTCGGCTGGGACTGCGCCACCTGTCTGCACCTGGCCGAGCACCGCAGCGGCGTCCGCCCCCTCGTCCGGGACGGGGCGCCGGTGCTGGTGGACGGCGTCCGCCGGTGGGTCGAGTACGACGTCCCGGACCACGACACCGACCGGTTCCCCGCGATCGGTGCCGCCCTGGAGGCCAGCGGCCGGGTCGCGGTCGGGACGGTCGGGTCGGCCACCGCCCGCCTGACCCCGATCGCCGACGCGGTCGCGTCGCGACGCCGCTGATCACCGGACCCCCCACGGCCACGGCTGGAGCCCCGGCCACCGCCTGAGTCGCGACCGCTAGCCGACGGCCGCTACCTCCGCTGCCAGCGGGCCGGCCAGATCGCCGCGGGCAGCGACGCAGACACCGTCCAGTCCGAGCCACCCGGCCATCTCCGCCAGCGCCGACGCGAGCTCCGCGACGGTGTCCGGCGGCGCGGCGGGCTCCGACCACGCCGCCTGCACCCGCAGGACCGACGCCGCCCGGTCGGCCTTCAGGTCGACCCTGGCCGGCAGCCGGTCCCCGCTGAGCAGCGGGAGCACGTAGTAGCCGTGCACCCGCTCGGGCGGCCGCACGTAGATCTCGATGCGGTAGTCCATCCCGAACAGGCGCCGGACCCGCGGCCGGTGGAAGACGAGGGGGTCGAACGGCGCGAGGAGGGCGCGGGTGGCTGTCCGGCGGGGCAGAACCGCGGCGGTGTGCAGCCAGCCCGGCGCGTCCCACCCCTCGACGGTGACCGCCTCGAGCACGCCCTCGGCCGCCAGCGCCGCCACGGCAGCCCGCGAGTCGGCGGGCCGCAGCCGGAAGTAGTCGCGCAGGTCGGGCTCGGTGGCGACCCCGAGCGCCCGGGCCGCGATCGCCACGAGCTCACGGTGGGCGTCGGAGGCCGTCGGGGTGGGGGCCCTCAGGACGGCTGCGGGCAGGACCCGCTCCGGCAGGTCGTACCGGCGCTCGAAGGTGCGCCGGCCGGCGGTGGTGACCTCACCGGACCAGAACAGGAGCTCCAGTGCGCGCTTGGCCGGCGACCAGTTCCACCCCCACTGCCCGCTCTCCCGGGGCGGCCGCGGTCCGAGGGCCGCCTCGATCTCGGCGTGGGTGGCCGGCCCGATGTCCGCCACCGCCGCCCGCACCCGGTCGAGCAGGCCCGGGTGGCTGCACTCGACCGTGCGCATCCCGCCCCAGGCCTCGTCCCGCGCAGCGGCCATCCGCCAGCGCAGCAGCGGGTGGGTCGACACCGGCAGCAGGCAGGCGGCATGGGCCCAGTACTCGAACAGCCGGCGCGGGGCGCGGGCACTCAGACCGTCGAGCGAAGCTCGGTCGTAGGGGCCGAGGCGGGAGAACAGCGGCAGGTAGTGCGCCCGCTCCAGCACGTTGACCGAGTCGATCTGCAGCAGCCCGAGACGCCGGATCGCCGCGGTCAACGTGGCGGGGTGCGGGACCCGCGCCCGATCGGGGCCGTCCGGCCGGGTCCTCGCGTCACCGGTCTTCGCGTCACCGGTCGGCACCGGCGCCGGCTCCGGCTCCGGCTCCGGCTCCGGCTCCGGCTCCGGCTCCGGCGACCGGACCCTGAAGCCCTGGGCGCCGAGGGCGATCCGGCGTGCCTCGTCGGCCCGCAGGGCACCGGGTCGACGGCCCAGGCGTCGAGAGCTCAGGCGTCGACCACGCTCAGGTGCAGCAGCCCGTAGTCGTAGGCGCGGCGCCGATAGACGACGCTCGCCGCCCCCGACGCGGCGTCCTGGAAGAGGAAGAAGTCGTGGCCGACCAGCTCCATCCGCTCCAGGGCCTGCTCGACCGTCATCGGCGGCGCCTCGTGGGTCTTCTCCCGGACGACGAAGGGTCCCTCGGCTTCGGCTTCGCCGTCCGCGGCGGGGACGTCGGCGGACCGCTCGCCGTCGAGCGTCCGCTTGAGGGTGCCGACCGTCGTCGCCAGCGCGCCCTCCGGGACGGTGTCGGGCTGCTGAGCGATTCCGTGGCGGACCGTCGCGGGGCCCCGGCTGCCGTGGTGCACCCGGCGCCGGTCAGCTGCCCGGCGCAGCCGCGCCTCGACCTTGTCCAGGACGAGGTCGAAGGCTGCCAGCGGGTCCGGGGCACTCGCCTCCGCCCGCACCACCGGCCCGCGGCCGAGGATCGTCAGCTCGACCCGCTCACAGGTGGCGGCCTGTCGGGGGGCCCGCTCCTTCGACAGCTCGATGTCCACCCGGATGATCGGGACACCGAAGCGCTCCAGGCGCTCGACCTTCCCCACCGCGTAGTCGCGGAACCTGTCCGAGGGGTGGCAGTGCCGGCCCTTGACGATGGTGTCCAACGTCAGACCTCCTGGATCGCTGGTACGTGCGATCCCTGGGACCGTACTCCGGACACCGCTGGGAACTACCGGCCCGGACCATCCCCGGTGCGTGCCCGATCGCCGGTGGGCGCGGGTCCGGCGATGGGAGCCCGGCCGGCGGTGGTTGCCGGACCGGTGCGTGCCGGACCGGCGGTGCGAGCCAGGACCGCGACGGCGTCCACCCGACCGCCGGCCGCGCGGACCGCGCGGACCGCCTCCGCCGCCGTCGCACCGGTGGTCGCGACGTCGTCGACGACCACGACCGCCCCCGACCCGGCGAGGTCACCGGCAACCTGCGGCCGGCGCACCGCGAAGGCACCCCGGACGTTGCGCGCGCGGTCGCGCGCCGTGAGCCCCGCCTGGTCACGCGGTCGGCCACGGACTCCCAGCAGCGGGCACACCGCTGCTGGCAGCCCCTGTCGTCGCAGGTCAAGCGCCGCTTCGCGCGCGAGGCGTCGCAGCGGCTCGTCGTGGCGCCGGCGGCGAGCGCGGGCACTGCTCGGGACGGGTACCAGCCACACCTGCGGCGCCGGCGGTCCGGCCGGCTGCCGTGGTGGCGGACCCGGACCAGCCGCCAGGAGGTCGACCGCGTGCGCGACCGACACCGCGAGGGCCCGACCGAGAGGTCGCGCGAGGCTGACCCGACCGTGCTCCTTGAGCGCGAGCACCATCAGCCGAGCAGCCCCCGCGTACGGGACCGCGCTGACCAGCGGGACGTCGAGCAGGGTCCCGGCCGGCTCGACCGACGGCGTCGACCGCGTGAGGTGGCGAGCACAGCCGGTGCACAGGCCCGAACCCCGCGCCGCCGCGCCGCAGCCGGCGCAGGTGCATCCCCCGACGAGGTCGGCGACGGCGCGCACGACCTCCCCGCCGGCATCGAGGAGGCGGCCGAGGAGCCGGCCGCCCCGCTGTGGCGGCGGCGCCACCGGTGGCTCGGAGACGGTCATGGCGCGACCGTGCGACCGCCTGACCCCCGGGGGCGACCCGGTGTACCGCCACGGTGCACGACGGCCGGGCGCGCAGGCCCGGAGCGGTCCACAGCCGCCGGCGAGGATCAGCCGGGGAACACCGGTGCGAACCCGACGTCGGCCCTGGTCCAGCGCGGCGTGTCCTGCTGGGCGAGCAGCTGCCCGGACACGGTCCCCACCAGCGCCGGCCGGTTGTCCGGCCCCGCCGTCACGCTGATGCTGTCGCGCGCCGGGCGGCTCAGCGAGATCAGGTCCGAGCCGTCGGAGTCGACCGTCACCACGCTGACCGCGCCGTCGGCGCCGCGCTGCAGGACGACCAGCGTGGCGGCGTCCGCCCACGCGACGTCCAGGATCTGCCCGACCGGCCCGAGCACGGGCACCGACCGGTCCAGGCGGACCGTCCCGCCGCGGAGCACGCGGGTCAGCGCGAGCAGCTCCCCCGCGCCCGACCGCAGCACCACCGCGGCCCGCTGCCCGTCGCGCGCCAGCACGACCCGGCGGACCACCGACCGGGTCAACGCCCGGGTGTCCACCGGCACGCCCGTCACCGAGCCGTCCGGGCCGAACACGCGGACGCGCCCGCCGGGTCCCCCCGGGAAGTCGACCAGCCAAGCGAGACCCTGGTGGTCCAGCTGCGGCCGCGCCATCTTGGTCCCGACGGCGAGCTGGTGGACGCTCGCGTCCGGGGTGGCAGCAGAGACCGCGACGAGTCGCTGCTGGGCAGGGTCCACGAAGAGCAGCCGGCCCCCAGCCGGGTCGACGGCCACCCACGCCGGTCGCGGCCGGCGGGCCACCGACGCCGGCAGCGGCACCGGGTGCAGGCTCCCCGGCGTACCCCGCAGCAGCACGGTCCCGACCTGTCCCGGCCCGGACCGCAGCACGACGAGGTCGTCGACACCGGCCGCGGTCGTCGGCAGGACGTCGGCGGAGTAGTGCTGCCAGTAGGCGACCGACCGGCGGGCCGGGGTGCCGGCGATGGTCAGGGGGCTGCCGTCGGTGGTGACGGCGACGTCGGTCACCGAGGAGGACACCTGCTGGACGGTCTGCGCGACCTGCGCGGCGAGCAGCGTGGCGGCCCCGGCGGTCAGACGGGGGACGTCGGCCAGGTCGATCGTCACCAGCCCGGCATCGGTGAGCTGGACACCCGCGGGTCCCAGGCGCACCCCGGGCGGCAGCGGTCGGGTGACGACCGGCGCCAGCCATGGGCTCGGCCCCGCGAGCAGGGCCGACACGAGCTGGGACACGGCCTGACCGCGGTCGGGCAGGAAGACCAGGTCCGGGACCAGCACGTCACCCACCGGCGCCGGGAAGTACAGCCGGTAGGGCGGCCAGACTCGGGCGAAGTCGTCAGCGCTCACCACCAGCCCCGGGGCCGTACGGTCGATCCGCCACTGTCCCGCCACGGTCACCAGGTGGAACGCGTGGGTGAACGTGTCCGCGGTCGCATTGGACCAGCCGCCGCGACGGTCGACGCCACCGACCGCCGGCGCCCGGACGCGTACCGTGGTCCGCCGGACCGGTCCGGCTGCTGTCGACGGTCGGGGCGAGGCGCGCAGCGGGAGCACCGGGTGCCCGACGGCCGGCCGCCCGGGGTCCGGGGTCGCGGTGGCGGCCTGGCGTCCGCGTCCCCCGGTGGTCGGACCGCCCGCCGAGCCGATGCCCGCGGCCCGGCGGGCGGCCGGCGCGACCCGCACCGGCCCAGGCGTCACGGTCAGCTTCGTGCCGTCGTACACCGTCACCGAGGCGGCCGGGTCCCACCGCCGGTGGGCGTCGCCGGCCAGGTAGGAGCGGGCGGTGGAGTAGTCGGGTCCCGGGATCGCGCACGCCTCCAGGAAGCCCTCCACGATGGCCTGCGGGCTGGCGTCGCGCGCCGGGCCCCGGGTGTAGACGGTGATCCGGATCGGGTTGCTGACCCCGCCGACGGGCCTGCCGCCGACCACGGGACCGGAGTCGGACAGGTCGACACAGCCTGCGAGCGCCGCCGCCGCGCCGCCACCGAGCAGTGCCGAGAGCACCGCGCGCCGGGCACGGTCGGCGACGACGGCCGAGCTTCCCCCAGCGGTGGGAGCGGCCGGTGGCGACCCCGACGCCGTCACCGGCGACGACCCCGACGCCGTCACCGGCGACGACCGGCGACGAGCGGTGGTGTACGGCCCCGATCCCGCTCCGGACCGGCTTGCTGGTCGCCCGCTTGACCGCCCGCCGGACCGACCCCGGGGCCTGCCGAGCCGTGCCCGGGAGCGCGCACGGGATCGTCCGCCAGGTCGTCCGCCGGATCGTCGGCGGGGGCGTGGCTGGCGGGCGTGGCAGGGGCGGTGGTCGCGGCAGTGGCCGGAGAAGCGGCCGGCGCGGTGGTCGCGGCAGTGGCCGCAGAAGCGGCCGGCGCGGTGGCCGGCGCAGTCCCGGTCGCGACGGCGGCGGTGGCGGCGAGCGCGCTCGCGGAGGCGAGGGTGTCCGCGGGCACCAGCGGCAGCGGCTCGCTCAGCAGCGGCCCGCGACCCGAGCGGGGCAGCAAGACCCGGAAGGCCGCGCCGTGCCCGATCGCGCCCCAGGCGTCGACCTCGCCGCCGTGCAGGTGCGCGTCCTCCCGGGCGATCGAGAGCCCGAGGCCGGTCCCGCCGGTCGTGCGGGCGCGCGCCGGGTCGGCCCGCCAGAAGCGGTCGAAGACCTGCTCGGCGTCCTCGGGACGCAGCCCGACACCCCGGTCGCGCACGACGATCGCGGCCGTGAGGCGGTCACCGGCCAGGGTCACCTCGATCGGCTGGCCCTCGCTGTGGTCGATGGCGTTGGCGAGCAGGTTGCGGAGGATGCGGCGGACCCGGCGCGGGTCCACCTCGGCGGTGATCGGCCCCGCCGGCAGCCGGGTCCGCAGCACACACCCGCGCCGCAGCGCGAGCGGCGCGATGTCCTCGACCGCGGAGGTGACCAGCACGGCCAGGTCGAGGCGCTCGGCGTCCAGGGCGGCCGCGCCGGCGTCGAAGCGCGAGATCTCCAGGAGGTCGACCAGCAGCGCCTCGAAGCGGTCGAGCTGGGTCTGCATCAGCTCCGCACCTCGGGCGAGGCCGACCGGCAGGTCGGCGCGGTCCTCGTAGAGGACGTCGGCGGCCATCCGGACGGTCGTCAGCGGGGTCCGCAGCTCGTGGGAGACGTCGGCGACGAAACGCTGCTGCACCCGCGACAGCTCGCGCAGGCGGTGGAACTGCGCCTCGAGGTTGGAGGCCATGTCGTCGAAGGCGGTCGCGAGGCGGGCGATGTCGTCGGTGCCGCCCGGCTCGAGTCGCTGGGCGAAGTCCCCGTCGGCGTACCGCTCGGCGGCCAGTGCCGCGGCCCGGACCGGCCGGACCACCTGGCGAGTGACCAGGGCCGCCACGAGACACAGACCGAGGACGAGCAGTCCGCCGGCGAGCAGCACCGCCTGCTCGACGAGCCCGAGGCTCGTGACCTGCTCCTGAAGGGGGAAGACGTAGTAGATCTCGTAGGTGCCCTGGTCCTGGACCTGCCCGCCGACGACGATCCCGGGGACCGTCCGGGCGACGCCCGAGTAGCGCAGCGGCGCCACCGTGTACGACACGGCCGGGTCGGCGCGGACGGCGAGACGCAGTCGGGCGGGCACGCTCGCCGGGTCGATCGAGCCCGACGCGCGGGGCGCCCGGGAGAGCAGCGCGCCGTTCTGGTCGGCGGTGGATGCGAAGACGACCACGTCGTACAGCGGCGGCTTGGCGTCGGCACCGCCGCGCAGCGCCAGGGCCTGCGTGAGGTCGTTGACCCGGTCGCCGGCGTCCGGGGTGGTGGCGGCGGCGAGCAGCGCCGCCGCGGAGGAGATGCCGACCGAGGCCTCGCTCACCGCCGACCGTTCCCGCGACGCCTCCAGCCCGTCCGCGACCTGGCGGAGCAGGAACCAGCCCGCGAGGCACACGACCACGGCGGAGATCACCAGCGTCGCGGCGACCACCCGCAGGGTCAGGGAGCGCGCGGCACGGCGCAGCCGCCGCCCCCGCGGGGTCAGCGACCACGCCGGCTCCTCGACTGCGGTGATCGCCGCGTCTGGCGCGGGTCGCCGCCGGAAGCGCGCGGGAGCCGGCCGGCGGGCGCCGGCGGGGTCCGGCGTCATGGCGGCTGCGCGGCGTGCCGCGGTGGCGCCCGCTCGTCGGCGGAGCACGGCGGCGGGCGGCTCCACCGGGCCCCGGGCACCCTCGCGGGAGTCGTCGGGCGCGGGGGTCACCCTCGGGCCGGGGCGGTCCGGGGGGTGCCGGCGTCGGGGTCCGTGGCACCGGCAGTCGGGTCGGCGTCGGCCGGTCCGGTCCCGGCGGCGCCCATCGTCGTGTCGGCGGCGGGCGGGGTGTTCCCCGCACCGTCCAGGTCGATCCCGACGGCAGCCGGGCTGCTCCGGGCGCCTTCCCGGAGACCGCCTGCAGCCCGGCCGGCCGCGCCGATCACCCCGTCCCGGCCTTGTAGCCGACGCCGCGGACCGTCAGCACGACGTCCGGGTGCTCGGGGTCCTTCTCGACCTTCGCCCGCAGCCGCTGCACGTGGACGTTGACCAGCCGGGTGTCGGCCGGGTGCCGGTAGCCCCACACCTGCTCGAGCAGCGTCTCCCGGGTGAACACCTGCCAGGGCCGGCGCGCCAGCGCGGCGAGCAGGTCGAACTCCAGGGGCGTCAGGGCGACCGGGACGCCGTCACGGCGGACGACGTGCCCGGCGAGGTCGAGGGTGACCTCCCCGATGCGCAGGGTCTCCCCCGGCACGTCCTCCCCACGGCGCAGCCGGGCCCGCACCCGGGCGACGAGCTCCTTGGGCTTGAACGGCTTGGCGATGTAGTCGTCGGCGCCGGACTCCAGGCCGAGCACGATGTCCACGGTGTCGGTCTTCGCCGTCAGCATCACGATCGGCACGCCGGACTCGGCGCGGATCGCGCGGCAGACGTCGATGCCGTCGCGACCGGGGAGCATCAGGTCGAGCAGGACGAGGTCGGGTCGGTGCTCGGCGAAGGCGGCCAGCGCACGGTCCCCCGAGGTGCAGACGAAAGGCTCGAAGCCGTCGTTGCGCAGGACGATCGCGAGCATCTCCGCGAGGGCGGAGTCGTCGTCGACGATGAGCACGGTGCCGCGCACGAGGCCTCCTGACCTGCCGTTCCCCGGGTCCGGCCGCCGCGCGCCGGGCGCCGGTCCCGGTCCCCCATCGTCGCACCACCGTCGCGCGGGCTCCCCGACCACGCCGGCTCTGACACCATGACGACGCCCGTACGAGGCCGGTGGGACGGCCGGACCCCGGCCGTCCAGGGTCGTCCAGGGCCGCAGCTGGACCCCGGCGGCGTCGCGGGCAGACCTCTCGCCGCCGGTCGGCGACTGCGACCACGGACGGGGAGCGTCGATGAGCGGCTCGGACAGTGACCCGGCGGCCGGTGGGTGGCAGCCGCCCAGCTGGGGGCCGCCGCCAGCCGCGCAGCCGCCAGGCTGGGGACCGCCGCCGCCAGCCGCGCAGCCGGCAGGCTGGGGTCCGCCGCCATCGTCCGGCCCACCCCCGTCCGGCCCGCCGGCAGGCTGGGGTCCGCCGCCATCGTCCGGCCCGCCCCCGTCCGGCCCGCCGGCAGGCTGGGGTCCGCCGCCGCCGTCGTCCGGTCCGCCGGCTGGCGGCGGGTGGGGTCAGCCGGGAGCACCGTACGGCTGGGGCTCCTTGCAGGGCGGCGGACCACCGCCGTCACTCCCGCCGGCGGCGCCCCGCCCCGGGATCATCCCGCTGCGACCACTCGGGCTGGGCGACGTCCTCGACGGCGCCCTCCAGTCGATCCGGCGCAACCCGCGGGCGATGCTCGGGCTCCCCGCGATCGTGGGCGGGGCCTTCCTGCTGCTCACCCTGCTGGCCCGCCTCCTGCCGGGCGTCGACCGGGTCCTCGGGGCGACGAGCCGGGTGAGCGGCACGTTCGGGCGGACCGGACAGGATGCGGCGGCCGCGGTCGCCGGCGGCGCCGGCCGCCTCGCCGCCGCGGCGGTCGTCCTGGTCGGTCTCGGGCTGCTCTACGCGGTGGCTCTGCAGGCGGTGCAGGCGTGTCTCGTGCAGGTGGTCGCCGAAGCTGCGCTCGGCCGCCGGCGCAGCGTCGGCTGGGCGTGGGCGACCGTGCGCACCCGGGTCGCGCGCCTCGTCGGTCTGGTGCTCGTGCAGGCGGCCGCGGCGATCGCGGTGCTGGCCGTGGTCGGCGGGCTGACGGCGGCGGCCGTCGCCGCTTCCGTCGCCGGCCTGCACGGCGCTGGCCGGGTCGTGGTCGTCGTCCTGCTCGTCCTGGTCGGCGTCGCCGCTGCTGTCACGGTGACGCTGCTGCTGTACGTGCGGTGGGTGCTGGGGCCGGCGGTGCTGCTGCTCGACGACCGGCTGCCCGTCCCGACCGGGGCCCGACCGCACGGTGTCGGTGCCGCGCTGCGCCGGTCCTGGGGTCTCGTCCGGGGCTCCGGCTGGCGGGTGCTCGGGATCCTCGTGGTGGTCGGGCTGATCGCCCAGGTCGTCGCCGGCCTGCTGTCGGTCCCGCTGTCGCTGGTCGGCTACAGCGTCACTCTCGCGGGTGTGGGGTCCGGGCACCAGACAGCCGGGCTGCTGGGGTCGGCCACCCTCGCCGGCATCGGCTCCCTCGCCGGGGCCGTCCTCGCCCTGCCGTTCACGATGGCCGCGACCACGCTGCTCTACCTCGACCTGCGGATGCGCCGCGACGGCCTCGACCTGCTCCCCGGCGCCGAAACACCGGCAGTGTCGGCGGGACCGGACCGGCCGGGTTGGTACTAGACCGAACCGGCAGCCGCCTCATCGGCACGGCCGCCGGCGGCGCGGGCCTCCAGGACGGCGTGCCTGGTCCGGGCGAGGGTGTGCACCGTCGTGGGCCCGGGGACACCGTCGACGACGAGACCGGCGGCCGCCTGGAAACGCCGGAGCGCCGACTCGAGCTCGGCGGGTGACCCGCTGCCGCAGTCGTTGCCGACGTCGCGGAGGAAGGTCGCCACCGCGCGTGGGTCCGCGTCCGGGTGCCAGCCGCCGCCCGCCGACGCTCCGACGGCCGACCGCAGGTGCCCGACCGCGCCCCCGAGGGCGCTCGCCCGTGCCGCTCCCCGCTCCAGGATGCTCATGGCCCGCTCCTTCGCCCCGCTGCACCGGTACGAGACCGGCTGACCCTGTCCACCATGACCGCGGCGACCGACAGGACCGTCGGAGCCCGGTGTCGGCTCCCGTCGACCGCAGTCTTACGCGCGGGCGGGCAGGGGGCGTCCGCGGGTGGATCGACACCGCGGTTCGCCGTGCACGTGGTGACTGACAGCGTCGCTGATCGTCCGGCCGACGGGCCAGCCGATCCGCCGGTCAGCTTGCCGGGCGGCCCACCTGCCCCGTCGTCCGCCAGTCAGGTGGGCAGGGGACGCGCGTAGACGGTCCGTCGGTGCTCGACCCGGCGGACCCGGACGACCTCGGCCTCGTCGTCGATGTCGTAGAGGACGACGTACTCGCCACGCTTGGCGCGTCGAACCCCACGCAACGGTGGATCGAGCAGCGCCGACCCGGCGCGGTGCGGGCTGCCCGCCAGAGGGCCGTCGAGGAATGCCCCGACCACCGCCGCGACCTCCGGCGGCAGGCCGTTGAAGCCGCGTCGGGCGTGGCTGGTCAGGTCTATCCGGTATGTCACTCGGCATACCAGTCGGGCCACTTCCCGTCACGGGCCTTCGCGTCGAGCGCCTCCTTGAACCGCTCCCAGGACATGGTTTCCTCGGGAACACTGTCGAGACGGGCGGACTCGGCGAGGAACTCGGCCAGGCTGACGGTCGGGTCGCTGAGGACCTCGAGCGTCGCGTCGATCGACTCCAGCTCTGCTGGGCTGATGAGGACTGCTACGGGCTCGCCGTTCCGCGTGATCGTGACGCGGTCGTGGGTGCTGTGTACGGCGTCCACGTACGCCGACAGCTTGGCCTTGACGTTGGCCAGCGAGGTCGTCTCAGGCATGACCAGGATCCTAGTCACATCGAGACCGCAGGGCCGTGACCGCGCTGTCGGCCACGTCAGTGTGAGGTCAGACAGATATGCCCGAAACGGCTCGGTCGCGCGGGAGCCGCCGGCCCGGCGTCGCGGTCAGTAGCGGTAGGTGTCGGGCTTGTACGGGCCCTCCACGTGCACGCCGATGTACTCGGCCTGCTTCTTGGTCAGCGTCGTCAGCTTGACCCCGAGCGCGTCGAGGTGCAGGCGGGCGACCTCCTCGTCGAGGTGCTTGGGCAGGACGTGCACGTCGACGGCGTACTCGGCGGGCTTGGTCCACAGCTCGATCTGCGCGAGGACCTGGTTGGTGAAGGAGTTGGACATCACGAAGCTCGGGTGCCCGGTCGCGTTGCCGAGGTTCAGCAGCCGCCCCTCGCTCAGCAGGATCACCGAGTGCCCGTCGGGGAACACCCACTCGTCGACCTGCGGCTTGATCCGGTTGCGGACCACACCGGGCACCCGGGCCAGACCCGCGATGTCGATCTCGTTGTCGAAGTGCCCGATGTTGCCGAGCACCGCCTGATGCTTCATCCGGGTGATGTCCTCGGCGGTCACCACGTCGCGGTTCCCGGTCGCGGTGATGATGATGTCCGCCCGCGGGAGCACGTCCGCCAGGGTCGTCACCTCGTAGCCGTCCATCGCCGCCTGCAGTGCGCAGATCGGGTCCACCTCGGTCACCACGACGCGCGCGCCCTGCCCACGCAGGGATTCCGCCGAGCCCTTGCCCACATCGCCGTACCCGCAGACCACCGCGACCTTGCCGCCGATGAGGACGTCGGTCGCCCGGTTGATGCCGTCGATGAGGGAGTGGCGGGTGCCGTACTTGTTGTCGAACTTCGACTTGGTGACCGAGTCGTTCACGTTCATCGCGCTGAACAGGAGCTTGCCGTCGCGGGCGAACTCGAGCAGGCGGTGGACGCCGGTGGTGGTCTCCTCGGTGACGCCGACGACGTCGGCCGCCATCCGGGTGAAGTGCTGCGGGTCCGCGGCCAGCGAGCGCCGCAGGGTGTCCAGGATCACGGCGAACTCCTCGGAGTCCTCCGCGCCGGTCTCCGGGACGGCGCCGGCCGCCTCGAACTGCACGCCGAGGTGGATCAGCAGGGTGGCGTCGCCGCCGTCGTCGAGGAGCATCGTCGGCCCGACGGGCGCGGCGTCGGACTCGCCCTCGGCGGCGCTGGTCGAGTCAGCCGGTGCCGGCCAGGTGAGCGCCTGCTCGGTGCACCACCAGTACTCCTCGAGGGTCTCGCCCTTCCACGCGAACACCGGGACGCCACTGGGGTCCTCCGGTGAGCCGTGCGGACCGACGACGACGGCGGCGGCAGCCTGGTCCTGGGTGGAGAAGATGTTGCAGCTGGCCCAGCGGACCTCGGCCCCGAGGGCGACGAGGGTCTCGATCAGGACGCCGGTCTGGACCGTCATGTGCAGCGAGCCGGTCACTCGGGCACCGCTCAGCGGCTTCGACGCGCCGAACCGCTCGCGCATCGCCATCAGCCCCGGCATCTCGTGCTCGGCGAGGCGGATCTCGTTGCGGCCGAGCGCCGCGAGCGACAGGTCCGCGACCCGGTGGGGCAGCGGCTCGGTGAGCGCCGGCAGCTCGGTCTTGGTGGTCACAGTGCTCACGCAGCGTCCTCCTGGACGGTCGTCGTGGGCGGCTTCGGTCGGTGGCCGCCCGCCTCCATGATGGACCGACGGTCCCGGTCGCGTCCCGCGGCATCCGGCGGGCCAGCCCCGCAGCGCCCGGCAGGCCACGTGCCCGGGCACCCGCCACGTCGGGTCGCGGCGGGTCAGGTCCAGGTGTCGCGGCCCGTCAGGTCCCGGTGTCGTGGTCGGTGTCGTGTCCGGTGTCGACCTCGGTGCCGACACGGGCGCGGAAGATCGTCGCGGTCGGGGTGCCGACCGCCGTGACGACACCCTCGCCGGCCCGCACGTAGGCGGCCTGCCCGCTCCGGAGCGCGACCTGCCCCGCGACCGTCGACACCGTCGCGGAGCCGTGGACGCAGAGCAGCAGCTCGGGCCCGTCCACCGCGCTCGGGGCGCCGGTCGGCGACGACGGGTCTGACGGCTCCGCCGCCGCGGCGGGCGGACCGGCCAGCGGCACCCGCTCCCCGTCGGCCAGCTCGACCCGGGACAGGCTGAACCAGGGCGTCGGTGTCGGGTAGAGCCACTCGTGCTCGGACAGTGCCCGGGCGGCCACGACGGCGGGCGGGCGGGGGGTCGCGTCGAGCACGGCCAGCAGCGCCGCGGGGTCGACGTGCTTGGTGGTCAGCCCGCCGCGCAGGACGTTGTCGCTCGACGCCATCAGCTCGACCGCCGTGCCCTCGAGGTAGGCGTGCAGCGTCCCGGCCGGGTTGTACACCGCCTCGCCGGGCGCGAGCACGATCCGGTTGAGCAGCAGCGCACACAGGACGGACGGGTCGTCGGGGAACGACCCGAGCAGCTCCAGAGTGAACGCGAGGTCGTCGGCGACCCGGTCCGCGACCCGGTCCGCCACCTTCTCGGGCGACGCGGCCAGGGCGCCGGCCGCGGACCGGCGGATCGCGCCCGCGACCGGCGCCCGGCGGTCGGCGGGCACGTCGAGGACGGTGCGGACGGCGGCGGCCAGCGCGCCGGCGGGGTCGGTGGCGCCGGCGAGCGCCTCGATCAGCCGCGTCAGGAGGTCCACCGCCGTCGCCGGGGCGCCGCCGGTGTCACTCGACGGGCCGGCGGGGTCGGCGGTGGCGGAGGCGCTGGCGCTGGCGGAGCCGGAGGCTGTGACGGAGGCGGTGGCACCGCCCTCGGGTCCCGCGCCCGCCGCGACGGCCAGTGCCCGCAGGACCGGCAGCGAGTCCTCGACCGCCCGGAAACCGGCGAGCACGCGGAAGGTCGTCAGCGCGACCGCGATCTCCGGCTTCGGCCAGTCGTCGCGGTAGTTGCGCCCGGGTGCGTCCAGCGCGACGCCGGCGGCGGTCTCCGCGGCGAAGCCGTCGCGGGCCTGCGCCGGTGAGGGGTGCACCTGCAGGGAGAGCGGCGACGCGGCTGCGAGGATCTTCAGGAGGAACGGGAAGCGGCCGAAGCGGCTCGCGGCGTCGCTGCCCAGCTCACCCACCGGGTCCGCGGCGACGACCGCGTCCAGCGGGCGCTCGACGCCGTCGCGTTGGACCAGCGACGGGGCTTTGGGATGCGCCCCGACCCAGAGCTCGGCCTCCGGCCCACCCGGCGGGTCCTCGCCCCGGATCGCCGCGATCGCCGTCGTGGAACCCCACGCGTAGGGCTGCACCGTGTTCGTCAGGAGTTCCAACGCGTGCTCCCCGCTCTCGATCGGACCTGCTGAGGCTGCTCCGCGGGGGCTCAGCCGCTGTCGTCGGACCGGCCGAGCTTGCCGAGGCCGAGGGCGAAGTAGTGCGCCGCGTAGGTGCCTTCGGCCAGCAGTGCCGCGTAGCGGGCCATCGGCGAGCCGACGTCGTGGGTGAGCACCTGGGTGCGGACCTCGCGGCGGCCGGCTGCCGCCAGCAGGCGCCCGCGGGCGACCCGGACGGCCGGCTCGGCCGACCCGTCGTCGAGGAGCACCAGCGCCGCCCGCCGGTCCTCCGCGATCGGGTCGGCGAAGGGGTCGGCGAACACGTCGCGGACCTTGACGGCGTCCAGCACGGGCAGCAGGTGCCGGGCGTCCGCGGCGAGGGCTGCCCGCCCGGTCGCCGACCGCACCGCCTCCACGACCCGGCGGGCCGCCCGCGCGGCGAGCACCGAGCCACCCCAGAACAGCGGCATCGCGTCGGCGAACACAAGCGAGAGCTCCTTCGCCGGGTTCTGGGTGATGTCGCGGTGTGGCGAGCAGGCTCGCGCGACGTCGTCGAGGGCGTCGGCCACCTCCTCGGCGGACACGACCGGACCAAGGCCGAGGACGTTGAGCGCCTGCAGGGTGACGACCGCACCTGCCAGGACGTCACCCGTCCCGCTGGGCAGCAGCACCGCGTCGTGGGCGCCGAGGGTGCCGACGAGGTCGGCGAGCGGCGAGTGTGGCGGGGCGCAGACCACCAGGACCGCACCGCGGCGGGCGGCCTCCGCGGCGGTGGCGGCGGTGTCCTCGTCGCCGCCGTCGGGAGCCAGCACGACCACCAGGTCCAGCGCGCCGGTCCAGCCGGGCAGCCCGCCCGCGGGCCACGCGACGAACGGCACCGGGCACCACGGCTCGAGCACGGCACGCAGCAGTCGGGCGTCACTGCCCGCGGTCAGCACCGCTCGGGGTGGCGCGTTGTCGGCCAGCGCGCCGAAGGCGCCGGCCGCGCTCGACGCCTCCCGACGCACGCGCGCGCCGGCTTCCGCGAGCCCGCGCAGTGCGCCGTCGGCCGTGGCCAGGGCCTCCGGGTCGTCGAGCAGGGTCTCGTCGAAGGCGTCAGCCACCCGCGGCGCCCGCTCGAGGGCCGCCTGGTCCGGTGGTCACGGCGCCACCCGGTGCGCGGCGTCCACCAGGAGCACCGGGATGCCGTCGGTGATCGGGTAGCGGTTGCCTGACGCGCCCTCGAGGTACCAGGCTCCGGCCTCCTCGACGAGGGTGAGGCGAGTCCGGTCGGCGGGGTCCCGCAGGATCTCCAGCAGTGCCGGGTCGAACTCCGGACGCGGCGCCCCGACCGGCGCTGGCGCCGCTGCCGGGGCGGGCTGCCCGTCGTCGTCCACAGGACTCACCAGCTGCTCCTCGGGTCGAGCTGCGACCGGTTCCGCACCGGCCGCAGCTCGCCACCCCGCGCCGGTCTCACGGCTCGTTGGACAGTACCCGCAGGTGCCCGCGTCGGGTCCCGGGTGGACGGCCCTGCCCGAGCTGGTCGGGAGCGCCGCCCGTCGACTCCCCGGGGCGGCCGCGGCCGGCCGGCGGACCCGACCCGTTCCCGTTGCCACTGCCGTTGCTGCTGTTGCTGTCACCGGGACCGGCGCCGGGATACCGGCCGGGCCGGCGGCCACCCGGCCCGGTGTCCGGGACGGCCCGCAGACCCGACGGCGACGGTGACGGTGTCCGAGCGGCTTCGCGGACGGCGTCGGCGAGGGCCTCCAGATCATCCGAGCTCGGCGCCGGCTCGGTGTGCGGGAGGGACAGCCGGACGGCGTCCCAGCCACGAGGGACCGTGAGCCGCTCGGCATGCGGGGAGCACAGGTCGTAGCTGTGCGGCTCGGCGTAGGTGGCGAGCGGGCCCAGCACCGCGGTGGAGTCCGCGTAGACGTAGGTGAGCGTCGCCACGGCCGGGGACTGACAGCCCGGCCGGGAGCACCGACGCACCATCTTCACCTGGCGAAAGCTACTCGTCGACGCCCCTGCCACCCGCGACCGGCGCGGCCGGCCGACGACCGCCGACCACACCGCCGACGACCGCCGCCCCTACGCTCGCGATGTGTCCAGCGGCGCCGGCAACGCGCCCGCCGAGGACACGCCGCCGACTGCGCCGGAGTCGGTGACCGGCCCGCCGCCGACGCGGCCCGCGGACCCGGATACCGCCCCGGCCGGCGGGGTCACGCCGGGATCCGACGTCGACCAGCCGGACCCGGCCGACCCCCGTCTCACCGAGCCCCGTCCCACCGAGCCCCGTCCCACCGAGCCGGGGCCCGCGTCCTCGGCGAGCGGCGCACCCGCGCCGCTGGCCCGGCGGTCGGCGCGGGCCCGGCGTGATCGGCACGGGCGCGGGATCCGGGGCCCGCTCCTGCCGGCCTCCGTCCCGCTGACCCGGACCCGCGGCGACAGCTTCGACGAGGTCGTGCTGGATGCGGCGGCGCGGCTGCGCACCCACCTGCCCGAGCGGGCACCGGAGCTGCAGTTCAGCGTCGAGGACATCCCGCCGCCGTCGGTGACCGATGCCCTGCTGCCCGGCGAACCGGTCCCCCTGGGCAGTGCGATCCCCGCCGACGGCGACCGCCCCGCCCGGGTGGTCGTCTACCGACGGACCGTGGAGCTGCGCGTGGGATCGGGGCCCGACACGGCGGAGCTCGTCTACGACGTCGTGGTCGAGCAGGCTGCGGACCTCCTCGGCCTGCCCCCCGAGGAGATCGACCCGGAGTTCGGCGAGGACGAGGACTGACGGCGCTGCCCGTTCGAGGACGAGGACTGACGGCGCTGCCCGTTCGAGGCAGGCTCCGGCGCTGCCCGTTCGAGGCAGGCTCCGGCGCTGCCCGTTCGAGGCAGGCTCCAGCGCCGCCCGCGCTCGGGCGACGTGGGCCGAGCGCCTTCAGACGGCGCGGCGCTTGAGGCGTCGGCGCTCCCGCTCGGAGAGCCCGCCCCAGATCCCGAACCGCTCGTCGTGGGAGAGCGCGAAGGTCAGGCACTCGGCGCGGACCTCGCAGCCGCTGCACACGCGCTTGGCGTCGCGGGTCGACCCGCCCTTCTCCGGGAAAAAGGCCTCGGGGTCGGTCTGGGCGCACAGCGCCCGGTCCTTCCACTCCGGATCGGCAGGGCTGAGGGTGCCACCGGCGGCGTTCGTGCGCAGTGGCGTCGGGGTACCACCGCCCACCAGGGAGAGCAGAGCTGGGCCATCGGTCACCGAGGCCTCCTTCGGGGTGCTACTGCAGAGCGCAACCCGGGCGGCGCCCGGACGACAGTGGGGGAATTACAGCCCGGTCATTACGCTCGAGTCAAGGCAGAGGGTGGTACAGAGAGCACTGCTTCTCTACGCAGAGTTCCACCGGCGATGCGCTGGGTGATCAGATTGCCGCCTGACCACCGGCGTGAGTCGACGCGCAGCGCATCGACCGTCGACATCGGGGTCGGGCGACACGCCCGAGCCGGCCGGTTCAGCCGGCGCGCGACGCGTCGCCCGGTGCCTCCTCGACCGGGTACTGCGGCTGCCCGAACTCGTCGAGCGGCCAGCCGCCGGCCGCGGCCCGGTCCGGCGTGGTCGGGCCGCCGTACTGCGGTGGCCGGCCGAACTGCGGCTGCTGACCGGAGGATGGGGCGGCGCCGAGCGCCGGCCCGTACTGGTGAGGAGCAGCTGGCGGGGGCCCGTACTGCTGGGCGGCGCCTGGCGGTGGCCCGTACTGCTGGGGGGCTCCGGGCGGCGGCCCGTACTGCTGCGGACCCGGCCCAGGTCCGCCGTACTGGGGGTGCGTCGCGGTCGGCGGGCCGTACTGCTGGAGACCCGGCGAGGGTTGGCCGTACTGCTGGGGACCCGGCGAGGGTTGGCCGTACTGCTGGGGCGGTCCGGGCTGCGGGCCGTACTGCGGGGGCGGGCCGTAGGGCGGTGGGACGTAGCCGGACGGGGGCCCGTAGCCGGGCGCCCCCGACGGCGCCGGGACCGGACGCCTCGCCGCCCCCGCCAGAGCACCGGACCCGGCACCCCGGGGGTCCCGGGGCGTGGCCGCCAGTGCCCGGACGAGCAGCTGTCCGACGACGACCAGCGCGACGATGCCGCCCAGCTGGACCAGCGCGGAACCCGAGACGATCCCCGAGATCGACCCCCGGCCGTACGCGGCGAGGGTGAGCACCAGGGCGATCACCGCGAGCAGGGCGGTCACGCCGGCGAGTGCCAGGGCGACCAGGACGACGAGGCGGGCGCGGGGCGTCGGGACACCGACCACGACGAGCGCCGCGGCCGCGGCCAGGAGCAGCAGGACCGCGGCGTCGACCGGGCGGTCACGGACGCTGTACGCCGCGTTGACGCGAAGGCCGACGACGGCGGGGTAGGCGAAGAGCTCGACGAGGTGCCCGAGGACGACGAGGGCCGCCGCGGCGACGAGGAGCCACCCGAGCTGCTCACGGCGGGCGCCCAGCGCGCCGACGAGCCCGCCCGGCCGATGGGGAACGGTCCCGTCGGCTCCGGGACCGCGGTCGACCGGCGCGGCGCCGCCGACCGCGGTGGCACCCGGGTGGCCGAGGGACTGCTGGCCGGCGCCCGCCTGGCCGGCGCCCGACTGACCAGCGAACGGCTGGCCGGCCACCGGCTGCGAGGCTGCCGTCGGCGGTGCGCCACCTGCCTGGTAGCGGCCTCCTGGATCGGTCGGACCCTGTTCTGCTGTCACCGGCACAGGCTCGCACAGGCCGCCGACGACACCGCCTGGCCGAGGGCGTCCGGGCCCGGACCACGATGGCCCCATGGACCTCGACCACGTGACCGGCCCCGACCATGTGCCCGTCGTCGACCATCTGCCAGCCCTCGACCGGGTCACTGTCCTGGCCGGCGGGATCGGCGGCGCCCGCTTCGTCCGTGGGCTGCTCGACGAGCTGGCCAGCCGCGCCGGCGCGACCGCCTCCCTGCCCGCGCAGGTCACCGTCATCGGCAACACCGGCGACGACATCGACGTGTGGGGCCTGCGGGTCTGCCCCGACCTGGACACCGTGATGTACACCCTGGGCGGCGGCATCGACGCCGGCCGCGGCTGGGGTCGCAGCGACGAGGGCTGGCGGGTCCGGGAGGAGATGGCGGTGCACGGCGAGCCGCCGGACTGGTTCGGCCTCGGCGACCGCGACCTGGCGACCCACCTGCTGCGCACGTCCTGGCTGCGCGACGGCGTCGGTCTCGCGGAGGTCACCGACCGGCTGTGCCGGCGCTGGCAGCCGGGCGTCCGCCTGCTGCCGATGAGCGAGGACGACGTCCGGACCCACGTCACGCTCGACGACGGGCGGACGGTGCACTTCCAGGAGTGGTGGGTGCGCCTGCACGCCGCGGTCCCTGCCCGCTCCTTCACGGCGGTCGGTGCGGCCGCCGCCCGCCCGGGGCCCGGTGTGCTGGACGCGATCGAGCAGGCGGACGTGGTGCTCGTCGCCCCGTCGAACCCGGTCGTGTCGGTCGGAACCATCCTCGCGGTGCCCGCGATCGCCGATGCGGTGCGGGCGACCGCCGCCCCGGTCGTCGGCATCTCCCCGATCGTCGGCGGGGCCCCGGTCCGGGGGATGGCCGATGCCTGCCTCGCGGCCATCGGCGTCGAGACCTCGGCCGGTGCGGTCGCCGAGCACTACGGCGCCCGGTCCCGACCCGGCCCGGACGGCGAGCCGTCGACCGGGGGACTGCTCGACGGCTGGCTCGTCGACACCGGCGACCGGGGCGACCTCTCGCGGGCGCGCCGCGCGGGGCTGCGGGCCGAGGCCGTCCCGCTGCTGATGCACGACGCGGCCTCGTCGGCGGCGCTGGCCGGTGCCGCCCTCGACCTGGCCGCCGGTGTGCTCGTCCCGGCCGCCGCGTGAGGCAGCGGCACCCGGTGCGCCGGTGAGCACCACGGGCACCGACGGCCTCCGGGTCCTCCCGGTCCAGGTCGACGGGGAGATCGCCGGCTCACCCGACGGCCCCGGAGCGCCGTCCGAGGCCGCCCTCGCCGGGCTCGTCGACGCGCTGCTCGCGGCGGCACCCGAGCTGGCCGACGGTGACGTCCTCGTCGTGACCAGCAAGGTCGTGAGCAAGGCGGAGGGCCGGGTGCGGGCCGGCCAGGACCGCGAGGACGCGATCACCGAGCAGACCGTCCGGGTGGTCGCCCGCCGCGGCCCGCTCCGCATCGTCGAGACGCCCCAGGGATTCACCACCGCCGCGGCGGGCGTGGACGCGTCGAACACCGCGGCCGGCACCGTCGTCCTGCTGCCCGTCGACCCCGACGCCTCGGCTCGCGAGCTCCGTCGTGCGGTGCGTACGCGGACCGGGCGCAACGTCGCGGTGGTCGTCACCGACACCGCCGGGCGGGCGTGGCGCGACGGCGTGGTGGACCTGGCGATCGGGGTGGCGGGGCTGACGCCGCTGGTCGACTGGCGCGGCCGTCGCGACGCCCACGGCAACCAGCTCACGGCGACCGTCGTCGCCGTCGCCGACGAGGTGGCCGCCGCCGCGGAGCTCGTGCGTCCGAAGCTCGGCGGCGTCCCGGCGGCCGTCGTTCGTGGGCTGTCCGAGGGCGTGCTGGCGGCGGGCGAGGACGGACCGGGCGCGCGGGTGCTGTCCCGCGCCCGGGCGGACGACCTCTTCAGCCTGGGCAGCCGCGACGTGCTGTTCGCCCGGCGGACGGTCCGGGCGTTCACCGACGCCCCGGTGCCCCCGGTCGCCCTGGAGCGCGCGGCCGCCGCCGCCACCGGCGCCCCGGCCCCGCACCACACCCGGCCGTGGCGGTTCGTGGAGGTCGCCGATCGGGCGCGCCGCGAGCGCCTGCTGGACGCGATGGCCGCCCGCTGGCGCGCGGACCTGACGGGCGACGGGCTGGGCGCCGAGGCGGTCGACGCCCGGGTCCACCGCGGCGACCTCCTCCGCACGGCGCCGGTCGTGGTCGTCCCCTGCCTGGACCCCACCGGCTCCCACCACTACCCCGATGCCCGCCGGAGCAGCGGGGAGGAGGCGCTGTTCACCCTGGCCGCCGGCGCCGGGATCGAGCAGTTCCTGCTGTCCCTCGCCGTCGACGGGCTCGGGTCGGCCTGGATCTCCTCGACCGTCTTCTGCCCCGAGGACGTCCTCGCGGTGCTCGACCTGCCGACGCACTGGCGGCCGGCCGGGGCCATCGCGGTCGGCTGGCCCGCGGCGGCTCCCGCACTGCGGGCGGACGAGCTCCCGGACGGTGTCCTGCTCCGCCGCTGAGCCGTCGAGCCTCCGGAGAGGGCTCGACCAGCTGGGCTCTCCCCGTGAAAGACCGCTCACTCATCGTGGCGGACAGTGCTCGTCTCCCGTAGGGCTGCCTGCTCGGGAGGTGGGCGGTGCACACAGCCGGCGACATCGCCCCCCGGCACGATCCTGATCGCGCGGGCACGCGGCACAGTGGAGGCATGTCCCGTCCCGACGCGCTGCGCACCGTCGTGCGCCTGGGACGCCGCACGGCCGTGCCGGTGACGGTCGAGCCACCGGAGCCCGGGGCGCTCCAGTCGGCGCTCGAACCGGAGCGGTCGGCGCGGCGGCGCTGGGCGCTGCCGGCGGGCGTCGTGCTCGCCGTCGGTCTCGGGGTCGCCGGCTCGCTGCTGGGTCCACGCCTCGTCGCGGCGACCGGGCCGGACCTGGCGCCGCAGACGCCCGGCGGACTGGTCGCCGCGGTCAGCCGCGCGGCGGGCAGACCGCTGTCCGGGACGATCCGCCAGGTGCTCGACCTCGGGCTGCCGACCCTCCCGACGGGCCTCGCCGGCGGCACCGCCTCGCTGCCGGCCGGGCCGCGCACGGCCACCTTTTGGCAGCGCTCCGCGACCGAGCAGCGCCTGGCAGTCCTCGGCACCCTGTCCGAGGTCGACGTCCTGCGCCGCGGTCGCGACACCTGGACCTGGGACAGCTCCGCCGACACCGTCCGCCACGTGGTCGTCGTAGCCGGCACCTCCGGCAGCTCGGGCACCTCCGGAAGCTCGGGCACCACCGCGACGCCGGGCGGGGCGGGCGGGGCAGCCGGGGCGGGCGGGGCGGGCGCCGGGTCGTCGGGAGACGTCGGGAGCCGGTCGGCGCTCGCCGCGCTCGTCGGCGCCGGCAGCGTCGGGCTCGCTGACCTCGGGGTGGCCGGCGATGCGGGCGGTGGCTCGACTCCTGGAGTGCTCGACCCGCCGACGGCGGCGGACCTGCTGCTCCGGGTAAGCGGCACGCGAGCCTCGCAGTCGGTCCTCGCCGAGCCCGTCCGGGTGGCCGGGCGGACGGCGTACGAGCTGGTCAGCATCCCGCGCCAGTCCGACACGCTCGTCGGCCGGGTGACCATCGACGTCGACGCGGCGACCGGTGTCCCGCTCCGGGTGCGCGTCTACGCGCGCGGCTCCCAGAGCCCGGCCTTCTCCACGGTGTTCACGGCGGTGCACTACGACGTGCCCGCCGCGTCGGTGTTCGCCTTCACCCCGCCGGCCGGGTCGGCGACCACCTCCGCGACCGCCCCGGCGGCGACGGCGGCCGCGACCGTCTCGGCGGCGTCGGCGGGGGCCGGTCCGGGCACGCTGATCGCCGGGTCGGGCTGGGACTCGGTCCTCGCGTCCGGCGGAGCGGGGACCGGCAGTCGCGGGCAGGTAGCGCTCGCCCGACTGCTCGGGGCTCCGACCCAGCTGGCCGCGCTGCTGGCGGCCGCGGCACCGGTGGACGGCCGCTTCGGGCACGGGCGCCTCCTGCGCGCCCCGCTGTTCACGGCGCTCGTCCTCGACGACGGCCGGGTCTTCGCGGGAACCGTGGACGCGACCGCACTCGAGCGGGCGGCGGCCCGGTGACCAGGCGACGTGGTGCCGTGGTGACGCCGCCCGTGGTGACGCGGCCCGTGGCCGCGCTGCCGGTCGGGCTGCCGGTCGGGCTGCCGGTCGGGGCGGCGTGAGCCGGTCGGCGACCGCGGACGGGATCGGCGGCACGGTGTCGGTTCCCGCGAACGCACCCCCCGGCGTCGGAGACGTCGCGCACACCGAGGGCGTCGCGATCGCGACGCGTGGTCTGACGAAGCGGTACCGCAGTGGGCAGGTCGCCGTCGACGGGATCGACCTCGACGTGCCGACCGGGGCGGTGTACGGCTTCCTCGGCCCGAACGGGTCGGGCAAGACGACGACCATCCGGATGCTGCTCGGGCTGGTGACCCCCACGGCGGGCGCCCGGGAGCTCCTCGGGCAGCCGATGCCGCGGGCGGCGGCCGAGGTCCTGCCCCGGGTCGGGGCGCTCGTCGACGGCCCGGCCTTCCACGGGTTCCTCTCCGGGCGGGACAACCTCGCCCGCCTCGACGCCGCCGACGCGACGGTGGTGAGCCGGACGAGCAGGCGGCGGACCGGGGACGCCCTGGACCGGGTCGGGCTGTCGGCAGCGGCGGCGAAGCCGTACCGGTCCTACTCCCTGGGCATGCGCCAGCGGCTCGGGCTCGCCGCGGCGCTGCTGCGCCCGCGCGACCTCTACGTCCTCGACGAGCCGACCAACGGCCTGGACCCGCAGGGCACGCGCGAGGTCCGGACGCTGGTCCGCGAGGTCGGCGCGGAGGGCGCGACGGTCTTCGTCTCCTCCCACCTGCTCTCGGAGATCGAGCAGGTGTGCACCCACGTCGGGGTGATGAGCCGCGGGCGGCTGGTGTTCTCCGGACCGCTCGCGCAGATGCAGACGGCGACGGGCATCGAGGTGCAGGTCGACACCCCCGACCCGGAGGCGGCGGCCGCGGTCCTGGCCCGACTCAGTACCGGCGTCCCGGAGCTGCACGCCGAAGGGGTCCGGGCGCCCCTGAACGCCGTGCCGAGTGACCAGGTCACGGCGGCGCTGGTCGCGGCAGGTGTCCGGGTCCGCCAGCTCGTGGTCGCCCGCCCGGACCTCGAGGAGGTCTTCGTGAGCCTCACCGGGGAGGGCTTCGATGTCGACCAGTGACGTCCGGGCCGACGACGCCGATGTCCCGGAGGTCGGTCCGCTCGGCGTGGGCTCGCGTGGGAAGGGCGCTGGTCCGTCAGGACCTGCGGGTAGGGCTGGTCTGCCGGACCGGTCTGGCTCGCCGGGTCGTACTGGTCTACCGGGTCCCGCGGTGGCGGCGACCGAGCGAGCGTCCGCGGGGCTCGCGCCGCGCCGGGGAGGCTCGCGGGGACGGTTCCTGCGCTCGGAGCTGCGTCTGGTCTTCCGTCGACGACGCAACCTGGTGCTGCTCGGCGTGCTCGGTCTGGCGCCGGTCCTGCTGGGCATCGCGGTCGACGCGTCGAACCCGGGCCCGGGGGCGGGTCCGGGCTTCCTGTTCCGGATCACCGAGAACGGCCTGTTCCTCGTCTTCACCTCCCTCTCGGTGACCGTGCCGATCTTCCTGCCCCTCGCCGTGGCCATCGCGTCGGGCGACGCGATCTCCGGGGAGGCTGCCGCCGGGACGCTGCGCTCGCTGCTGGTCGTGCCCACGGGTCGGACGCGCCTGCTGGCCGTCAAGTACGGCGGGGTCGTCGCGTTCGCGGCCGCCGGGGTCGCGGCGGTCGCGGTCCTCGGCCTGCTGGTCGGGCTGGCGCTCTTCCCGCACGGGCCGGTGACCCTGCTGTCGGGCACCCGCATCGGCTACGCGCAGGCCCTCGGCCGGACCGGCCTGATCTGTGCCTACGTCCTGGTGATGCTCGCAGCCCTCGCGGCGGTCGGGATCGCGGCGTCGACCCTGACCGACGTCCCGATGGCGGCGATGGCCACGGTCGCGGTGGTGACCGTCGCCAGTGAGATCGCCGACTCGCTCCCGCAGGTGGCGGTGGCGCACCCGTACCTGCTGACCGACCCGTGGCTGGCCTTCGGCGACCTGCTGCGGGCGCCGGTCAACTGGATGGGACTCGGCCACGGGGTCGTCGTCGCCGTCGCCTACGCCGCGATCGCGCTGAGCATCGCGTGGGCCCGGCTGACGACCCGCGACGTCTCCCTCTGAGGCGGTCGCCGGCAGACGGCCCTCACAGGGCGCGGTAGTCGGTGGGGGACAGCCGCGGCCCGTACCGCGGCCGGCGGTGGCCCGCGAGGGCGAGCAGGGTGCACACCCGGTAGCGGTGGCCGACCCACGGCTGCAGGACCCGCGCCATCCCCTCGTCGTCGCCGACGACGCCGGTGAACGCCCAGGTGACGTCCTTGGCGAGGTGGAAGTCGCCGAAGCTGACCGCGTCCGGGTCACCGTGCGCGCGCTGCATCACCTCCGCCGCCGTCCACACCCCGACGCCCGGCAGCAGCTGCAGCCACCGCGCAGCCTCGGCATGCGACATCGCCAGCGTCGCCTCGAGACGGGTCGCGTGCACCGCGAGGGTGACGATGCGCCGCGCCCGCTCCGGACCCACCCCGGCGAGGTGCCACTCCCAGCTCGGTATCCGGGCCCAGGTCGGACCGTCGGGGATCAGCCGCAGCCGCGGGGCCGCCGCCGCGGCACCCGGCGGGCACGGCGCCGGCTCCCCGAAGCGGAGCAGCAGCCGGCGCCACGACGCCTTCGCCTCGATCCCGGTCACCTTCTGCTCGAGGACGACGGGGACCAGCGACTCGAGCACCAGGCCGGAGCGACAGATCCGCCAGGACGCGAAGCGGCGCGCCGGGTCGTGCAGCAGCCGGTGGGAGCAGTCGAACCCGGTGTCGTCGTCGGCGGCGCCCAGCAGGTCGGGCAGCGTGTCCAGCGCCCACCCCGCACCCGGACCCCATGCGTCGGCGAGCACCTCGCCGTCGTGGCGCTGGCGCAGCCGGAGGGTGACCGGTCCTACCGGCGTCCGACTGGCCCGCCAGGTGCTGCCGTCGGGAGTCCGCTGGTGGGACGGGTCACCCGACCCGTGGCGCAGTGGCCCGAGGGTCAGCCGGACGTCGGTCGGGCGCGGCGGCCGCCAGGTCCGCGAGGCCACCACGGCAGGCGGGTCGGCGGTCAGGGTCACGTCGTGCACTCCAGCACAGCCGACCGACAGGACGCTGGAGCGCCTCGGTGCCCGGCCGTCATTGCTGGTGCGGACGACTGGGTAGCGGTCGGTGCTCAGCCGGACGGTGCTGATCGGGACGGTGGCTCAGCCGTCGGTGCCGATCGGGACGCTGGCTCAGCCGTCGGTGCTGAACCGGACCGACCGGTCGGGCAGCACGGCCGACGTCCAGACCCGGATGCCGCCCCGCAGCTCGTTCCCGGAGCCGACGTCGGCGTCGTCCCCGACCACCGCGTCGACCACCGACGTGTGCGCCCCGACCACGGCCCGCTCCCCGACGAGCGACCGCCGCACGACGGCGTCGGCGGCGATCCGCGCCCCGGCGAGGACGACCGAGGCGTCGATGACCGCCCCGGCCGCGACCGTCGCGCCGACGCCGACCACGGAGCCGCCGTGCACGACCGCGCCGTCCTCGACGACGGCATCCGGGAGGACGATCGCCTGACCGGTGGGCCCCGGCAGGGCCGTCGAGGAGACGAGGCCGAGCACCAGGTCCCGCGAGCCCTCGACATAGGCCTGCGGGGTGCCCAGGTCGCGCCAGTAGGTCGACTCGACGTGCCCGACGACGAGGGCGCCGGCCGCGACCAGGCCGGGAAACGTCTCACGCTCGACGGAGACCGGCCGGCCGGCCGGGATGGCGTCGACCGCGGACCGGCGGAAGACGTAGCAGCCGGCGTTCACGAGGTTGGTCACCGGCTCGGGCATCTTCTCCAGGAAGGCCGTCACCCGACCGGTGGCGTCGATCGGGACACACCCGAACGCCCGCGCGTCCTCCACCTCGATCAGGTGCAGGGTCACCTGGGCGTCGCGCTCCAGGTGCACCGCCACCTGCGCCGCGATGTCGTGGCCGGAGAGGATGTCGCCGTTCAGCACGACCACCGCGTCGTCCGGCCCGCCGCGTAGAGCCGGAGCGGCGTTGCGGATGGCACCCGCCGTGTCCAGGGGCACCTCCTCGGTGACGTACTCGAGAGAGATGCCGTGGTCGCTGCCGTCGCCGAAGGTGGTTTCGAACACCTCGGCCCGGTAGCTGGTCGCGAGGACCACGTGGGTGATCCCGGCGTCGCGGATGCGACCGAAGACGTGCGCCAGGAAGGGCACCCCGGCGACCGACAGCAGCGGCTTCGGGGTGTTGACGGTCAGCGGCCGCAGCCGCGTCCCGCGCCCGCCCACGAGGAGCACTGCCTCCGTCATCGCCGTCCTCCCGTGCGCCGCGCCCGCTGTGGTGGTGTCCGACCGTCCGCGCTCGGCACGGTCGGCGGTGCCTACAGTGCCCGAGTGTCACCGGGGCCGTCTGCAGCGCTGTGGGCGGCGGTCGACGCCCGGGTGGCGGCGGCCCCGACCCGACCGCTGCTGACCTGCTACCTCGACCCACCGGCGGTGCCCGACGAGGCGGCCACTGCGGGTGACCGGTCGGGCGACCACTCCGCGGACGACCGGATCGACCTGACCGGCACGACCTGGTCGACGTGGGTCGCCAAGACGGTCAACCTGCTCCTCGAGCTCGGCGGCGTCGAGGGCGGCTCAGGAGCGCCCGTGCTGCTCCGCCTCCCGCCGCACTGGCAGACCGCGGTGTGGACCGAGGCGGCGCTGCGCCTGGGCGCCCGCGTCACCCTCGACCTACGGACCGGCCGGGAGGTGGCCGGGCGCTCCGGCGGGGACCCGGACGGGTTGCCGGTGCCGGCGCCCGGGGAGTGGGCGGTCGTCGCGTACGACCGCGCCGGCGACGACGCGGCGAACAGCGACGACGCGGCGGAGCGGTTCTTCCTCCCGCTGCTGGCGATGAACGCCCCCGGGACGCTGTCGGCGAGGTCGAGTGCGCTCGGGGCGTGGGACTACGCCGCCGAGGTCAGCGCCTTCGGCGACCGGTACGCGCTGCCCCCGCGGGTGGCGGAGCGGGCGGCCGCGGCGGCCCGGCTCACGACGCGCGGTGGCGACCCCGTCACCGAGCCGCACACGGGCGACGGCTCGAACCGCGACGGCGCGGGGCTCGGCGGACCCGGACCCGGGCTCGGCGCGGGCGGCCGTGAGGGGGACGCACTCGACGGCGCTCGACTGGTGGCCGCCGCCGACGCCCGGGCGACGGCCGCGGGACTCGGCGCGGGCGGTCGCCTCCTCGCGACCGGCTGGGGGGTGGGCGGTCCGTTCCTCGACCTGCTGGCGGCGGCGCGGCGCGGCGGGTCGGTCGTCCTGGCACCCGATGCGGACTCCCTCGATGCGGCGCAGGCGCAGCGCCGCTGGGCGGCCGAGCGGGTGACCGCGACCGCGCCGAGGGCCCCGTCGGGCAGCCTCGGTCCGCGCGGATGAGCCGGGACCCGTCGCTGGGGCTGCTCGGACGCGTCGCCGGGACAGCGCGCCAGCACCTGCCCGGATCGGCACTGCGGGTCCTCCGCGACGGTCGGCGTGCGCTGCGCGAGCTGTCGGGCAGTCGGCCGCGCCTCGCCCCCGAGTCGGTCGTCGACGTCGTGGACTCCGTGCGGCGAGGGGCTGGCGCGACCATCGTCGTGATTATGTCCGGGCCGGACGTCGTCACTTTGCGGCGCTCGCCCGGCGCCGTCGCCCGGGTCCGCCGCCGGTCCCGCAGGCCCTCGCCTCCGCCCGCCGCGGGCGCTCCATCAACTCATGGCGCGCCGCCAGCTCCGGGCGCGCCGGGCGCTCGTGCCGAGCCCGACCGGACCGGGCCGGAGGAGGTGACGACGCGCCAGCTGGCTCCGCAGGCGGATGCCGGGGGCCCGGAGGTGGTCAGCGGCCGGGTCGTGCTCGACGTCGGCGACCCGCCCGCGCTGGTCCGCCTCGCGTCGTCCGGGCTGCTGTCCGGCACCGTCGACTCGCTGCGGGTCACCGTCCGGTGGGCTCCTGCGTGGCTGCGCGCCGGCGCGCCGGGGATCCGTCCCGAGCTGTCCACCACCGCGATCGCCGTCCGCACCCGGGGCAGCGGCCTCGAGGTGGCGCTCTCCTGGTCGCACGCCGTCCCGGTCGCCGGTGCGCTCGACGCCGTCCTGCGCAGCGTGCTGCGGACGCGGACCACCCCGCGCCACGACGGGCCGCTGCCCGCTCTGGACCGGGCCGGCTGGACGGCCGGTGCCTGGACCTGGCCCGACGGTCTGCTGCTCGACGATCGGCCACCCCCCGCCTCGGCCGGCCCGGGCCCGCTGGCGCCGTTCACCGACCCCGTCGACGCCGTCGGCGGCCCGCAGCCGGACGACCCGCCAAGCCTGGTACTGGCGGTGGCGCTGCCGTGGCGGCGCAAGCTGCTGGGCGAGCCGGCCGCCTACACCCTGAACCGCCGGCCCGGGTCGACCGGGGACGCCGCGACGGCGCCGACGGCCACCCCGGACCCCGGCCCGCCCGTCACGGTGCCCGGCTCGGTCCGGGCTGCGGTGCCCGGCCGGAGCGTGGGCCGGAGCCGGCCGCTGGTCGTGCGTGGCGCCCGTGAGATCGCCGTCTTCGACGCCTCGTCCAGCGTGGAGAAGGTCGTCGCCGGTCCCGACCTCGTCAAGTACGCGACGTTGGAGATCGGCGACGACGCGGACCTCACCGCCGCCGACGACGCCGCGCTCCTGGCGCTGGCTGCCGTCGGCGTGGTGCCCGTGCCGGTGGGTGCCCCGGCCCGCAGCCGCCTCGTCGCCCTCGGGCTGCCCTTCCCGGCGGCCGCTGCGGAGGTGCGGGGAGTGGAGGGCTACGCCTGGAGCGCCGCGGTGAGCCGGGCGGCGGCGGTCAACGCCGACCCGGTGCTCCGACGCCACCTCGGACCGTTCGCCGGCGGCTCGCGGCCGGGCGGCGGCTCCCGCGCCGGCGGCAGTGCCCGGCCCGGCGACAGTGCTCCCCCCAGCGGAGGCGGGCTCGCGCTCCCGACGGTCAGCGTCGTCATCGCCTCGATGCGCCCCGACACGGTGCCGGCGGTGCTGGGCGACCTCGAGGACCAGACCTGGCCGGACTTCGAGGTCCTGCTCGGCACCCACGGCTGGTCCGCGGAACCGGCCGAGGTCGACGCCTGGTCGAGGAGGTCCGGGCACCCGCTGCGGACGGTGGCGGCCGACGCCCGGACACCGTTCGGGGAGCTGCTGGGACGGCTTTCCCGGGCCGCGGACGGGGATCTGATCACCAAGGTCGACGACGACGACGTCTACGGCCCGGACCACCTGACCGACCTGGTCCTCGCCCTGCGTGGCTCCGGTGCCGACCTGGTGTCCAAGGCGCCCCGCTTCGTGCACCTCTCGGCCGGTGGCGCCGACCCGCGCGGCGGGCAGACCGGGACGACGGTCGACCGGAGCTGGGCCGCGTCGGAGGTGCTCGACCAGACACCCGCCGGCGGCACCCTGCTGTTCGCGCGGTCGACGCTGCTCGACGCCGGTGGCTGGAGCGGCTCACTGCGCCACGTCGACATCGACGTCACCGCGCGCATCCGTCGCGCGGGCGGGGTGACCTTCCGCAGCCACGGCCTGGGCTACGTCTACGTCCGCCACGACCTCGGCCACACCTGGGAGGCCGACCGGTCGGTGTTCCTGGAGCAGGCCGGGGACGTCTACGAGGGACTGCCGGCGGCGCTGGCGACCGGACGTCCGGCTGCGCTCCGGGACCCGGCGGCGCTCCGGGACCCGGCGGCGCGCCAGGACCCGGCGGCGCTCCGGGACCCGGCGGCGCGCCAGGATCCGGCGGAGCGGCAGCCGGACCGGTCGGCCGGGTCGGGAGGCACCTCGTGAGCCGACCGATCCGGCGCGGCCGCCTCGACGCACTCGACCGGGTCCGTCCCGGGCTCGCCGACAGCGCCCGCCGGCTGCTCGGCCCGGCGCGGGAGCTGGCGGGTCAGGTCCGGAGCGGCCGGCCGCGGCCGGGACCCGGCTCGCAACGCCGGTCCGGAGCCGGTACCGGTACGGGCGCCGGTGCCGGTGAGCTGGGCGCGCTGACCGCCCTGGTGCACAGTCCTCTCGACCCGGCGGGGGCCTCGGCCGCGCTGGACGCCGTGCTGGCGCTGCGGTCGCGGGCCCCGGGCCCGGCCGTCGACCGCCTGCTCGTCGTGGCCGGCGGCCGGGTCCGCAGTCTCCCCGGCAGCTCTCCCGCCGACCTCGGCGTCGAGGGCGCGGCCGTGACGACGCCGGCCCTGGACGGGGTGCCCGCCGACGAGGCACGACTGCTGGTCGCCCGCCTGGCCACCGGGCGGTCCGCGCCCGGCAGCCGCGAGGTGCCCCGCGCCCGAACCGTCCCCGACGGGGCAGCGTGCTGATCGCGCGCCTGCTCGACACGCCCGCGAGCGGGGGGACCGACGCTGCGCGAGGACACCGGGACGTCGGCAGCCGCGGCGACGCCCGCCGCGGCGCGGACGCCGCGGAGGACGCCGCGGTCGACGCCGTGCGGATGCTCGCGCTGTCGGCGTGGCCCGGGGCGGACCCGGCACTGCTGGTCACCGTCGGCGCGGCTCGCGGCAACCCGCTCGCGGAGCTGCTCGGCTCCGGGCTCGCGGCCGCCGGGATCGCCGCGGTCCAAGTGCCCGACCTGGCCGCGGCCCTACTCGTCGCCGACCGGGTGGGCGCCGCGACCGGCGGCCGCGCGCGGATCGGCGTCCACCTGCACTGGCTGCACCGCCTCGTCGAGGCCACCACCGAGGCCGGCGCCGACCGGGCGGCCGACCGCGTCGCCGCAGACCTGACCGCCCTGAGGGCAGCCGGGGTCGGTCTGCTCTGGACCGTCCACAACGTCTTCCCGCACGACGCGCCGCACCCGGCGGTCCAGCTCCGCCTGCGCCGCCTGGTCGCCGCCGCCGTCGACCTCGTCCACGTCCTGGACCCGGCGACGACCCGGCTGACCGAGGAGCTGTTCACGATCCGCCCGGGCACCGTCCGCCACGTGGCGCACCCGGGCTGGCAGGGCGTCTACCCCGACACGGTGTCCACGGCGCGCGCGCGGGCACGTCTCGGGCTGCCCGCAGACGCCCTGGTGCTGCTGCTGTTCGGCCGCCTCAGCGCGGACAAGGGTGTCGCGGAGGTGGTCGAGGCGTTCACGGCGCCAGGTCCGCCACCACTGCCGCCGGGCAGCCGGCTCCTGCTCGCCGGCCGTCCCGCCCGCGACCCCGACACCCGCACCGCGGCAGCGCTGGAGCTGGCGGCCCGACACTCGCGGATCGACCTCTGGCCGGCCCGGGTCCCCGACGCCGAGGTCCAGCTGTTCCTGCGCGCCGCGGACATCGCCGTCACGGCGCACCGCCGGCCGCTCAACTCCGGGGTCCGGACACTCGCGCTCACCTTCGGGCTGCCCCTCGTCGCGGCGGTCGAGCCGGGTCCGGCCGGACCGTCCCCCGGCGAGCCGCTGGCGGCCCCGGTGGCGCACCTGCGCACCTTCCCGGCCGGGGACCCGGGCGCACTGCGGGCGGCGCTGTCCGCCGCGGCTCCGGCGCTGACGACACCGGGGGCCCGGGAGTCAGCCCTGGCAGCCGCGGCAGCCGTGCACCCGCGGCTGGTCGCGCCACTGTTCACCGCGGTCGTCAGAGAGCTGCTCGGGCTGCCGGCGCCCGCCCGCGACGGCGTGGCGGCGGAGCGGTGAGCGCGGCCCGTCCGGCCTTCGTCGCGACCACCACCAACGGGTCCGGGATGGGCCACCTCTCCCGCCAGGTAGCCGTCGCCGCAGCGCTGGCCGACCGGGCCGACCCGGTGGTCTTCTCGCTGTCCACCGCGCTCGCGACCGTCCTGGCCGCCACGGCCGTCGCGGGCCTGCGCGGGGAGTACTGCCCCAGCTACCACCGCCACCAGATGCCGGTGCCGGACTGGCACTCCTATCTCCGCGACCGGGTCGTCGCGCTGGTGCGTGAAACCGGCGCGGCAGCGGTCGGCTTCGACGGCGTGACGCCGTACCTCGGGCTGCTGCGAGCGCGGGCGCTGCTGCCGGAGGTGCCGTTCGTCTGGTTCCGGCGGGGCCTGTGGCGGCCGGGTGCCAACGTGCGGGCACTGCGGGCGACGCCGTTCTTCGACCTCGTCATCGAGCCGGGTGACCTGGCGGCCGCCGCCGACCGCGGCGCGACGGCCGGCCGGGCCGACGCCGTCCGGGTGCCGCCGGTGTCGGTGCTGTCCGCGACCGGCCTGGCCGAGCGGGCGGCAGCCGCGGCCGCGCTCGGGCTGGAGACCGACCGACCCGCCGTGCTGGTCAACCTCGGCGCCTGGGCGCACCGTCCCGGACGCGCCGGCGGCGGCTGGTGGACGTCGGTCGCGGCGCAGGTCGTGCGGCAGCTGCTCAGTGGTACCGACTGGCAGGTGGCCCTCACCCGCGCCCCGATCCTCGACGACGAGGCCCTCGCCGCCCAGACCGGCCGCCTCCACGTCCTGCGCGACGTCTACCCCCTCGCCCGTTACCTCGGGGCGTTCGAGGCCGCGGTCGCCGAGGCCGGCTACAACGGCTTTCACGAGCTGCTGCTGGCCGGGGTCCCGACGCTGTTCCTGGCCAAGGCGACCACGACCGACGACCAGCGGGCGCGCGGGCGGTGGGCCGCCGGTGCCGGGACGGCGCTGTTCGCCGACGACGCGTACCGCAGCTCCGGCCAGCTCGCCCGCCTGCTGGACGCCGGCGTCCGCGACGACCTGCGGACGGTGTGCGCCCAGCTGCCGCCGGCCGACGGCGCCGCGGTCGCCGCCGACCTGGTACTGCGCCGACTGCGGCCCTCCCCGGCCGGCGACAGTCGGAGCGGCGGCGGCTCCGTCGGCAGCCGGAGCGGCGGCGGCTCCGGCGACAGTCGGAGCGGCGGCGGCGGGAGGTCGCTCACGCCCGGGGAGCCGAGGATTCCCGACGAGCCGACCGGGTCCGGGGTGCTCGCCGTGCGGGAGCCCGTCTGGCGGCACCGGGTCAGTGCCGCCGAGCGGCGTCGGATCGCGGTGCTGGAGAGCAAGGCCGCGGTGGCGCGCGTGATCGGCCCTGCGGCGACCGACCTGATCCGCTCGCTGCGACATGGGCCGGCCGCTGCCGCCACCGGTGCGCCGGCGCGCCGGCTCGCCGCGGACCCGCTGCTGACCACCGACCTCGACCCGCAGGCGCTGCGGGCCGCCCGGCCGCTGGAGCACCTGCTGCCCGGGAGCTCGGCGCAGTACCGCCTCGTCCGGGCCGCCATCGCCGCGCGCTACCACCGGGTGCCCGCGGGCTGGCCCGACGCCACCGCGCCCGCCACGTCGACAGCTGGCCGACGTCGTGGTTGAGGGCCCCGACCGGGTCGACCTGACGGTGATCGGTCTCGGGTACGTCGGGCTGCCGCTGGCCCGGGCGGCGGTGGGCGCGGGCCTGCGCGTCGCGGGTCTCGACGCGTCGAGCCGGGTCGTCGACGGGCTGGCGGCCGGCCGCTCGCACGTCGACGACCTCGCCGACGCCGAGGTGGCGGCGATGATCAGCGCCGGGTTCACGCCGACCGGGGACGCCGCCGTCCTGGCTCGCAGCGACGTCGCGGTGATCTGCGTCCCGACGCCGCTGTCTCCCGAGGGCGGCCCCGACCTGGCGGCGGTCCTCGCAGCCGGGCGCAGCGTCGCGGCGCACCTGCAGCCGGGGATGCTCGTCGTGCTGGAGTCGACGACCTACCCGGGAACGACGGAAGAGGTCCTGCAGCCGCTGCTCGAGGCCGGCGGGCTGCGGGCGGGCACCGACTTCGACCTCGCGTTCTCCCCCGAGCGCATCGACCCGGGGAACGCCGTCTACGGGATCCGCAACACCCCCAAGGTGGTCGGCGGGATCGACGCGGCGGGCACCGAGCGCGCCGCCGCCTTCTACGGCCGCTTCGTCGACTCCGTCGTCCGCGCCCGGGGCACGCGCGAGGCAGAGATGTCGAAACTGCTGGAGAACACCTACCGGCACGTGAACATCGCTCTCGTCAACGAGATGGCGCGTTTCTGCCACGAGCTCGACATCGACCTGTGGGACGCGATCAGCTGTGCAGCCAGCAAGCCGTTCGGCTTCCAGGCCTTCCGTCCGGGGCCGGGCGTGGGCGGGCACTGCATCCCCATCGACCCGAACTACCTCTCCCACCGCGTGCGGACCGAGCTCGGGTACCCGTTCCGTTTCGTCGAGCTGGCACAGGAGATCAACGCGGACATGCCGGCCTACGTGGCCGGCCGGGTGGCGGAGCTGCTCGCCGCGGACTTCCTCGCCCTGGACGGCGCCCGGGTGCTGCTGCTCGGCGTCACCTACAAGGCCGACATCGCCGACCAGCGCGAGTCGCCGGTCGTCCCGCTGGCGCGGGCGCTGATCGGGGCCGGCGCGACGCTCACCTACCACGACCCGCACGTGCCGTCCTGGGACGTCGGCGGCGCGACGCTGAGCGCCGTCGGGGACCTCGATGCCGCGGTCGCGGACGCCGACGTGACGGTGCTCACCCAGGCCCACCGCGGCTACGACCTGGCCCGGATCGCCGCGGGTGCCCGGCGACTGCTCGACACCCGCGGCGTCGTCCCCGCGGGCCCGAACGTGCAGCGGCTCTGATCGACCCGGCCGGGGCGTCCGATACGTGCCCCGCGTGCAGTCGAGTACGCGAACGGCCCCCGGGGACCGCTCCCGGTCCGCAGGCGCCGGATCGAGTACTCCACTGCACGCCTCGGACCACCGACTCGTCGCTAGGGTCGGCGCCGTGACAGCCGCCGCACCCGGGACGACCGGAGCCGCCGCGCCGGTCGGGACCGGCACCGCACCGACCGCCGCCGCGCCGACCGGCACCGCATCCGCCACCGCACCCGGGGACGACCGCGTCCGCGCCCTCGCCGTCCCCGGGGCGTGGGTGTTCACCCCGCGGCAGTTCAGCGACCCGCGCGGGGTGTTCCTCGAGTGGTTCCGGACCGAGGCGTTCGCCTCGGTCACGGGCCACCGGTTCGACCTCGCGCAGGCCAACTGCTCGGTCTCCCGGCGCGGCACGCTGCGCGGCATCCACTTCGCCGACGTCCCGCCCGGACAGGCGAAGTACGTCAGCTGCCTGGCCGGCGCGGTGCTGGACGTCGTGGTCGACATCCGCGTCGGCTCCCCCACCTTCGGCGCGCTCGACGCGGTCCGCCTCGACGACGTCGACCGCCGGGCGGTCTACCTGGCCGAGGGACTCGGGCACGCGTTCCTGGCGCTGACCGACCAGGCCACCGTCGCCTACCTGTGCTCGACGGTCTACAGCCCCACCGGCGAGCACGGGATCACGCCGAGCGACCGCGCCCTGGACCTGCCCGGGACGGTGCCCGGCTGGCCGGCGGACGTCGAGCTGCTGCTGTCGGACAAGGACACCGCGGCCCCCACCCTGGCCACCGCGGCCGTCGCCGGGCTGCTCCCGCAGTGGTCGGACTGCCAGCACCACGTCGCCGGCCTGCAGGCGGCCGCCGGTGGCGCCCCGACCGGGGACGCGTGATGGCGCGCGCCCTGGTGATCCGCCACCACGCCGACGCCGGCGCCGGCTTCGTCGGCGAGCGCCTCGCGGAGCTGGGCTACGAGCTGGCGACCACCGATCTCGGCGACGGCGCCCCGAGCGGGACGGCGGTGCTCCCGGCGCCCGGCCCGGCCGACGTCGCCGTCGTCCTCGGTGCCTCCTGGTCGGCCAACGACGTCGACGACCCGGCCGCCGGCGTGGCCGGCTGGCTGCGCCCGGAGCTGGACTGGGTGGCCGGTCTCGTCGCTGCCGACGTGCCCGTCCTGGGGGTCTGCTTCGGTGCGCAGGTGGTGGCGCGCGCGACCGGCGGCACCGTGACGGCGATGGGGCGCACCCAGCTCGGCTGGTGGGAGATCCCCGGCGACACGTCCGTCGGGCTGCCCGGCGGGCGTTGGGCCCAGTTCCACGGGGACACCGTCAGCGCTGTCCCTCCCGGCGCGCGGGTGCTGACGACGGACTCCTTCGGGACCCAGGCGTTCCGCCTCGGGCGGACCCTGGCCGTCCAGTTCCACCCCGAGGCGAGCGCCGACACCCTGTCGGGCTGGGCCGCTGCCCCCGCTTCGGCCGCCGAGGTGGCCGCGACCGGCGTCGACCTGCACGCGATGGCGGCCGATGGGCGGGGGGTCCAGGACGACGCCCGGACCCGGTGTCTCGCCCTCGTCGACGCCTGGCTCGCCCTCCGCTGAGCCCGGTCGGGCGCGGTCAGTTCACTTGACGGCGCCCGCGAGCAGCCCGGCGACGTAGTAGCGCTGCAGGACGAGGTAGATCACCACGCACGGGATGATGGTCACCGCGACACCGGCCTGCAGCACCCCCCAGTTGATCGTCCCGAACTGGCCGCTGGACAAGATGCTGAGGCTGATCGGCAGGGTGTACTTGCTCTGGTCGGTGATCAGCACCAGCGCGGCGAAGAACTCGTTCCAGCAGCTGAAGAACGTCAGCAGGACGGTGGTGACGATCCCCGGCACCGCCACCGGGATGGCCACCCGGATCATCGCCGTGAGCGTCCCGCAGCCGTCGATGCGGGCCGCCTCCTCGAGGCTGCTCGGGACGGCCGCGAACGAGTTGCGCATGAGGAAGATGCCGAACGGCAGCTGGAAGGTCGTGTAGACCGCGCCGAGCCCGACGAGGGTGTTCTGCAGGTGCAGCTGCTGGAGCACCAGGTACAGCGGCGTGATGATCGCCTGAAACGGGATCATGAACGTGGCCAGCGAGACGAAGAAGACGATGTTGCTCCCCGGGAAGCGCAGCTTCGCGAAGGCGTAGCCGGCGAGGACGGCCAAGACGACCGTCGCGACCGTCGCCCCGGCCGCCACGGCCACGCTGTTCTCTGCCGCGCGGACGACGCTCAGACCGCTCGAACCGCCACCCAGGGACCGCACGTTGGCGAAGGAGAACGAGTGCGGCACCAGGGTCGCCGGGGCCGCGACGGCCTCCGTCGGGCTCTTGAGGGCCTGCGTCGTCATCGCCCACAGCGGGTACAGGAAGAGGACGAGGATCAGCGAGCAGACGACCCACCACAGCGGCCTCGTCATGCCCCGGGGAGCGCCGGGTGCGCCCGCGGACCGGGCCCTCGGGAGGGACCGGGCGGCGCCGACCTGTACGGCCATCGGACCGCCTCTCAGGCGTTGTCGGAGTTGCGGAGCAGCAGCAGCTGCACGGCGCTGACGATCGCGAGGATGACCATGAGGACGACCGAGAGCGCCGCCCCGTAGCCGAGCTGGAAGCGGATGAACGACACGCGGTATATCTCGTACACGGCGGTGATCGTGGAGTTCTCCGGGCCGCCGTTGGTCACGATGTAGAACTGATCGAAGGCCAGCAGCGAGCCCGCCACGGAGAAGACCAGCACGAGGGCGAGGGTGGGGCGCAGCAGCGGCAGCGTCACGAACCGGAAGTTGCCCCATCGCGAGGCGCCGTCGATCTTGGCCGCCTCCTGGACCTCGATCGGGATCCCCTGCAGCCCGGTCAGCAGGAGCAGCATCTGCAGCCCCACGAACTTCCACGTCACCATGCCGACCACGATCGTGAGCGCGGACACGGCACCGGCGAACCAGTTGTCGTTGTTCGACGCCAGTCCGACCCGGGCCAGGAGGGAGATCGCCTGGCCGACCCCGCCCTGGAACAAGAACTTGAACAGGAAGCTCGCCGACGCGAACCCGATGACGACCGGGAGGAAGTAGACCGTCTGGAAGGCGGCCGCAGCCCTGGTCCGGCGGCGGATCAGGATCGCCAGGCCGAGCCCGATGAAGAACAGCACCGGTGTCGTGACGAGGGTGTACTCCAGGGTGAACCGGAGCGCGGTCCGGAACTCCTGGTCGCGGAAGGCGCGCGTGTAGTTCGCCAGTCCGGACCAGACGTGGCTGCCGAGCAGCGGCCAGGTGTGCAGCGAGATCCAGAAGGTGAGGACGAGGGGCAGCAGGAAGAACAGCGCCAGGACGAGCACCGCCGGGAGCGCCATCGCCACCCCGGTCAGCTCCCGCCGGCGCTGCAGGCCCCCGCGCCGCCGCGGTGCCGGGGCGGACGCTGTCCAGCAGCGCGCCGTCACCAGCCCCGACGCTGCCAGGCATGACGCCGCTCACCGTGTCCCCGTCCTGTCGACTACCCGTCGCTGCTGGCTGGCGCTGTCACGACCCGCCGAGGTGGCTGGCGCTGTCACGGACCCGTCGAACCGGGCGTCGGCATGGCGGCACCCGGCTGGACCGCTCCGGGCGGCGGGGACGACGCCCCACCGCCCCACGGCCTCAGGGCCCTGAGGTGATGATCGCCTGGGCAGCCTTCTGGCCGGTCTTCTGCCCACCCGCGATGTCACCGGTGAACACGGCTTGGGAGATCATCTTGATGTACGGCCCGTTGTTGTCGTTGAGGAGGGCGTTCTCCACGACGCTGTAGGGCGTGTGGCCGGCCGACATCGCCGAGCCCAGCACCTTGTACCGCGGGTCGAGGGGGTAGTAGATCGTCGGGAGCAGGTCGGTCCGCACCGGGACGATCGCCTGCTGGGCCAGGACGGTCTGCGCCTGCTTGTCCGTTGCCCACTTCAGGAACTCCCACGCCTGGTCCGGGTGCTTCGAGCCGCTGGGGACCGCGATCTCGTCACCGCCCGCGAACGCGGACGACCCACCGGTCTTGCCCGGCAGGGGGGTGATCCCGAAGTCGATCTTGGCGGTCTTCAGGCTCCCCACCGCGAAGGCGCCGAGCGGGATCATGCCGATCTTGCCGCCCTCGAAGGCCGTCAGCGAGCCGGACCCGTCATCGGTCTTCGCCAGGTTCGGCATGTCCCCGGCCGACCACATCGTCCGGTACATCGTCAGCGCGTCGGCGACCTGCGGGGAGTCGAACCGTGCCTTCGTGCCGTCGCCGTTGAGGATGTCCCCGCCGCTCGCCCAGACGTGCGGCGAGAACTCGAAGTTGTTACAGCCGGCACAGGCACCGGAGAAGATGTACCCGTAGTAGCCGGCACCGAGGGCGTGGATCTTGGCTGCATCGGCGATGACCTCCGCGTAGGTGGTCGGTCCGGCGGCGATGCCGGCCTTCTTGAACAGCGCCTTGTTGTAGTACAGCACCGAGGCCTCGGCGGTGAACGGCAGGGCGTAGACCTTGTCCTTGTAGGTCGCGAGCCGCCGGTGGGCCGGGCTGAGGTCGTTGTAGTAGGTGAACGCCTTGGTCTTCTCGGTGAGGTCGGCCAGCGCACCGACCGACGCGAAGTACGGGGCGTACACGAGGTCGATCGACGCGATGTCCGGCGCCTGCCCGCCGGCTGCGGCGGTGCCGAACTTCTGCACGAAGTTGGCGGCCGGGACGATCGTGACCTTGACCTGGTCCTTGTGGCTCTTGTTGTAGGCGGTCGCCAGGATCCCGATGAAGCCCTTCTCACTGTCGCGGGCCCACAGGCTCATCGTCACCGCGGGGGCGTTGGCCGCCGGGGTCGCCCCGGCCGTGCTCGACGACCCGGAACTGCACGCCGCCGCGACCAGCGACAGGGCGGCGACCGCGGCGCCGGCGGCCACCGGCCGGCGGGAGAGGGCGGATCTCGTGCGGGCTGATCCCATGGGACTGCTCCGATCAGACATCTCGACGGCGCCCGTGGCGCGCGACACGGCCGGACTGCGCGACCGGCACCGGGGCCGGATCGCGGTGGCGACGGAGCACCGCGCGCCCGGCCGGCCCGCGACTCCCGTCGCGTCCGACCGGCCACCCGAGCGCCGTTGCCGGGATGAGCTTCTTGCCTCCGGCGATCGGTGTCAAGCGACTGAGGAAATGAGTTCGGAAAGTTGCCGAATCGTGTCCTGTCCCTCGGTCGGTCTCGTCAGTCGGTCGTCTCTCGGAGCACCAGCGTCGGCGCGACCAGGTCGACGCCCTCGTGGGGCCGGCCGTCGATCGCGTCGAGGAGGTGCCGCGCGGCGCTGCGGCCCAGGGCGTTGGTGTTCGGGTCGACGGTGCTCAACAGCGGTCGCCGCCCGGTCGCGATCACGTCCCAGTTGTCGTAGCCGACCACGGCGACGTCGTCGGGCACCCGGGTCCCGGCGGCCTGGAGGCCTTCGACGAGGCCCCGGGCGATCTGGTCGCTGCCACAGAACACCGCATCGGGCAGCGGCGCGGACGCGAGCAGGCGACGCGCAGCCTGGCGCCCCCACTGCTCCGACCACGCGCCGTGGCAGATCGAGGTCGCCACCGGCACCAGCCCGGCGTCGGCGAGGACGCCGGCGGCCCCCTCCAGGCGCGCCGTCGCCGACCGGTGGTGGGCAGGTCCGGTGACGTGCGCGATCCGCCGCCGCCCCGACGCCAGCAGGTGCTCGACGGCGAGCCGGCCACCGGACCTGTCGTCCGGGACGACGGCGCAGGAACTCTCGTCGGTGCAGAAGCTCATCGCGTAGACGACCGGGGTGTCACCGGTCCCCGCGAGGGGCGGGCGGGCGTCGGTCAGCCGGCTGGTGACGAGGAAGCCGTCGACCCGGCGCGCCAGCAGCGTCCGGACGTAGTGCTGCTCGCGGATCGGGTCGTCGCGGCTGTCGCAGAGGAACACCGAGATCTCGCCCGCCCCGAGGGCGTCCTCGGCGCCGAGCAGCACCGGGAGGGAGAACCGGCCGAAGTTGTCGCCCGTGATCAGCCCGACGCTGTAGCTGCGCGCGCTCACGGCGGCGCGCGCGGGCGCCGCGGCGTACCCGAGTCGCTCCGCGGCCGCCAGGACCCGCCCGCGGGTCTCCGGACGCAGCTGACCGCGGCCGTTGACGGCCTTGGACACGGTGCCGACCGAGACCCCGGCCACCCGGGCCACGTCGTTGATCGTCACCGCCCGCGCCGGGCCGGGACGCTGGACCACGGTCGTGGCGCCCCCTCCCGGCCGTCCGCCGCGGGAACGCGCGCGAGGCCTGGCAGCGTAGGACACTTTCCGGTCCGAGACCGAGGAGCACTGGTTGACACCCGTCCGGGTCGGTCCTACCGTGCGCACGGCAACTGTTTTCCGCAGCTGTCGGACTCGATGTCAGGAGAACGACATGGCAGCGGACGTCGCGAGCGGACCGGCCGAGCAGACCGGCACCCGCACCGAGCACCGATCGGGGGGTCCACTTCGCCTCGGCCCGGTCGCCCCGACGGCGTCGGCACTCGGTGTGCTGTCGCCGCTGCCCTTCGACGCGACGACGATCACCGGCGGGTTCTGGGCCGACCGTCAGCGGATCAACCGTGAGGAGTCGATCGCCGCCGCCTGGGCGCACCTGCACGAGGCCGGCAACTTCGACGACCTGGCACTCGCCGCGGCGCACCCGGGCGGCGGCCACCGCGCGGAGTACCGCGGGCCGTGGTTCATGGACACCGACGTCAACAAGTGGCTGGAGGGTAGCTATTCACCTGTCTGAGCTGGGTCGGCGCGCCTCGCTACCATTTGATTGGGTTGCAGGATGATGAGTGTGTGAGCGAGCCGACCTATGCGGAGCTGCTCGAGAGGATCGAGGCGCTGCTGG
>JAABVA010000274.1_pt1 | contig 67803 bp, 71 predicted proteins | sample 5560331 | NCBI WGS metagenome assembly JAABVA01 (sample SAMN12812661, study PRJNA571458) | rock metagenome | isolation source: Antarctica rocks | place: Antarctica: Victoria Land, Mt New Zealand sud | collected 2016-01-07
TTTGGCGCTGTGTGCGGCGGCGACCTGGAGTGAGCCGAACAGGGCATTGGAGGAGGTGTCGGATCCGGTGACGGCGACACCCAGCCAACCCAGGATGGGCGACAACAGCGCGAAAATTCCCCCGGCTTCGGCCATCCAGGTGCCGATGGTGACGGTTTGTCCGGACAGGTTCATGACGTACGCCAGCGCCAGCACTGCGGCGACGGTCAGGATGGCCCATTTGAGTTGAATGAGGGTCTGCGCGTAGTCCCGAAGTGCCTGCAGCGGCGAGACCCTCAGCGCAAGCATGGTCAGGGCGCCGGCGATCAGCAGCAAAGTTCCGCCGGAATTCAGGAAAGCGAACGCGAACGTCGCCGCCGACGGGGTCTTGCCGTTCGGCAACGCGATGTGCAGGCCGGGCCACGCGAAGCTGGTCGATCCGGTGAGGAGCGCCCGCTTGATAGCGGCGAGTTGAGCGAGCGAGAACACGGCGATGACGATGAGGTACGGCGCGTAGGCCCGAAGGACGTCGGCGCGGCTGTCGCGGGTCGCCAGCCCCGCGTCCGGTGCGGAGCCGAGTGCGGCTGTTGACCGAGAATCATCAAGATTTCGACCCGTCCCTTGGTGCTTGCCGGTCCGGGTTCGGCGGTCCGTCGCGATACCACCGGCGGCCACGGAACCGTCCCCTGGCAGGAGTGCTCCGGTGGCGCCCACGGCGGCGGTGGCGATGTTTCCAGCGCTACGACCGGCCCCGAGTTCAACAGCGTGCGCGGAGGCTTTGGCTGCGGTGATGCGTGTCTGCACATCGGTTTCCGACAGCGCCGTAACGCGGAGAATCTCTGCGGGCTGCCAGAACCGCAAGAGCATCACGATGGACAGAGCGGCGCCGAGAGCGGCGATGATGTCGGTGAGGGGAATGGAGACGTAATTGGAGCACAGGAACTGCAGGATGGCGAAGACGACTCCGGACAGCAGAGCAGGCAGCCAGGTCTGTTTGACGCCGCGGCGTCCGTCGACCATGAACACCAAGGCCAACGGCACGATCAACGCCAGCACTGGCGTTTGGCGGCCGACGGTGGAGGCCAGGTCGTGTTCGGGTAGACCGGTGATCTTCGCCAGGGTGGTGATCGGCACGGCCAAGGCACCGAATGCGACCGGAGCGGTGTTGGCGACGAGGGCGACGGCGGCTGCCTTGAGTTTGGAGAAGCCGAGTGCGATGAGCATGACGGAGGTGATCGCGACGGGGGTGCCGAATCCGGCGAGGGCTTCCAGCAGGGCACCGAAGCAGAACGCGATGATGATGGCTTGAACCCGTTGATCTTCGGAGATCGCTCCGAAGGAACGGCGGAGGACGTCGAAGTGACCCGTGCCGACGGTCATGGTGTACAGCCAGATCGCGTTGACGACGATCCACATGATCGGGAAGATTCCGAAGGCGGCGCCTTCACCGGCGGCGGACAGGGTTTGCCCGATCGGCATCGAGTAGACGGCGACCGCCACGATGATCGACACAGCCAGAGCGATCAGCGCTGCCCACTGGGCGCGCATCTTCAGCACTCCCAGTAGCAGAAAGATCACCAGCAGCGGAAGTACTGCGAAGATGGTGGACAGGCCCAGTGAATGGCCGATCGGGTCGTAGTTCTGCGTGAACATGGCGGGCTCCTTTGACCGATGCAAAACACAGGTGGGATGCGCGTGCAATGAATGGACGCCAGGCAAACAATCGGTCAGCGCTGACCGGCTGGCGGTTCAATCTCGAAGGGGTTGACGCCGCGGATGGAGAAGTCCAGTAGCTGCACCGGGTGATAGAGCGGCACCGGATCCTCCAGGTAGCGGCGGATCTGGAGCAGACACCCAGGGTTGGCGGTGGCGATGACATCGGGTCGGGTAGAGAGGATCTGCTCAACTTTTCGACGGCCCAGTTCTTCGGCGGGTTCGGGTTCGACGAGGTTGTAGATTCCGGCGGAGCCGCAGCACAGTTCCCATTCCGGGATGTCCAGCACCTCGACGCCGGGAATGGTGCGCAGCACGGCGCGGGGCTGGGACCGGATTCTCTGCGCGTGGGCGAGGTGGCACGCGTCGTGGTACGCCACTCGGGCACGGAGTGGGTGGCGGGGGGCGACGGGACCGAGTTCGTCGAGCAGCTCCGAGATGTCCTTGACCTTGGCGCAGAACAATCTGGCTGGTTCCGCGTATTGCGGGTCATCGCGCAGCAGAGTGCCGTATTCCTTGAGGGTGGAGCCGCAGCCGGCCACGTTGACCACGATGCTGTCGACGTCGAGCGCGGAGAAGTTGTCGATCAGCGCTCTGGCACGAACGAGCGCCTCGGGTTCACGGCCGGCGTGGATGGACAGTGCGCCGCAACACTTCTGGTCGACAGGGGCCAGCACGTCGCAGCCCTCGGCGGCAAGCACCCTGGCGGTGGCATCGTTGACGTCGGAGAAGAACACCTGCTGCGCGCAGCCGGTGAGCATCACCACCCGGTGCCGGGCGGTCCCGACTGCGGGAGTATGTGCCGCGAGGCGGTGGGTGATGTCCCGCAGCCGCATCGGCGGCAGTAGCGCTTCCATGGCTTGCAACCGGGCCGGCAGCCGTTTGAGCAGACCACTTCTTTGCAGCTGTTTGCGGAACAAGCGTTGGTAGAGCGTGCCCAGGAAGGCGGCGGCGCGCAACCGATTCGGGTAGGGCATCAAGGCGAAGATGGCCTCGCGGAAATACTTGTCAGCACGGCTGCGCGAATGATTTCGCTCCAATTGCGGGCGGACCGCTTCCAGCAGTTTGTCGTACTGCACACCACTGGGACACGACGTGACGCAGGCCATGCAGCCCAAACAGGCGTCGAAGTGGCCGACGAAAGTATCGTCCATCGGCACGGTGCCTTCTTTGCCGGCTTTCATCAGGTAGATCCGTCCGCGGGGGGAATCCATTTCCTCCCCCCATAGGGCATAGGTAGGGCAGCTGGGCAGGCAGAAGCCGCAGTGCACGCAGTCGGAGATCAAATCGTCCGCCGGGGGGTGGAAGGCATCGAATACACCGGTGCCGCCGCCGTCATGGACATGCAGCACGTTGTCGGCTTCGGCTTCGGCCGGATCGGCGCGTCGGGTCGGGTTGGGCAGTGGAACCGGTTGCGTCACAGTGGGTCTTCCTCACGGTGGTCGATGGATCGAGTGATCTACGGAAGCGGACCAGGAGCGCGGCGGTCTGGTTCCGCTAGGTCCAGGCGGGGAAGCGGCCGGGTGAGCAGCGGTGGTCGGGGTCGAGTTGGTTCTTCACCGCGCGGAGATAGGCCACCGACGATGGCGTTTGTCCATAGGCATCGACGGCGGCGGTGACCGCTGGGGGGCGCCGTCGCAGGGTGAGGGTGCCGCCCAGATGTTGCACCGCAGTGCGCCACTGCAGCAGTACCGCCGCCTGCGCGGCGGAGTTACCAGTGAGCGCCGCGGTGTGCAGACCCAATGCGGTGCTGCTGGTCAGGGTGGCCGCAAGGCCGTGCGAGTCGGCGGCGGCAGCCATGGCTCGCACCGTCTCGTCCAGCTTGGTCGGAAGCGTACCGATGCGGGCCACCGAGCCGCCCGGCACACCGAGACCGGCCTGCGCGCAACGCGTCCACCATTGTTCTGCTGCCTCGCCGTCCAGCGTGTCGGCGTCGAGGTCGAGCGTGCGCAGCAGCTGGATCACTCGGCTCGAGCCGGCGTCGACCCCCGCCTGGCCGCCTTCCAGCCGCACCAGCAGGGACCCTTGTGGGGGGTGGGCGCTCACCTGGCCGAACCATTCGATGGCGGCCGGTTCCACCCCGCAGCTGCGCAGTTCTGCGGTCGCGGCGCGTGCTTGACCGACTGATGCGGCGGCCATGACGGTCCTGCTTGCTGCGGGGCGCGGGTGCAGGCGCACGATGATCTCGGCGATCAGTCCCAGGCTGCCCAACGAGCCGAGGAATAGTTTGCTCAGGTCGTAGCCGGCCACGTTCTTGATGACGTGGCTGCCGCTGTGCACAACAGTGCCGTCGGCCAGCACCAGGGTTGTTCCGATGGTGAGATCGCGCATCGTGCCGTACCGCAGTCGGCGTGGTCCGGCGTCTCCGGTGGCCAGCAACCCGCCGAGGGTCGCACCGGCCTCTTCGGTGGCGGGATCGAGCGCGAGCCACTGGCCGTGTTCGGCCAGCATCGGTTGCAGACGGGCCAGCGGCAGGCCGGCACCGACCGCGGCGGTCATGTCGCCGGGGTGGTAGCTGATCAGCTCTGCGAGAGCGGTCGTCGACATCTGCATGTCGGTGTCTTCGAGCGGCGCTCCCCAGTCGGCTTTGGTCTTGGCGCCGGTGAAAGCGACGGTGGCGCGCCGGGATGCACCGGCGTGCAGCAGCTCGCTGGCTTCTTCGACCCTGGCCGGGGTGAACAGGGTAGCGGGCGCAACACCTTTCGGAATGGGGTCGATAAAAAGCGGTTCAGGCATGTGGGTCATCCTCGGTCGATGATGCCGGCGGCTTCCAGCGGGTGCGGCCGGTAGGGTCCGGGCAGTTCACCGCACAGCCGCGGAGTGGGAAAGATCTTGCCGGGGTTGCAGATGTCCTGTGGGTCGAAGGCTTGTCGGACTCGTTTCATCGCGGCCAGGTCTTCTGGGGTGAACATCTTCATCATCGAACACGCCTTGTCGATGCCGATTCCGTGTTCCCCGCTGATCGACCCGCCGGATGCCACGCACAGCTCGACGATTGCGGTCGCCAACTGCTCGGCTCGTTCCGCCTGGCCGCTGATGGCGGCGTCGAAGAGCACCAGTGGGTGCAGGTTTCCGTCGCCTGCGTGGAAGACGTTCGCCACTCGCAGGCCGGCGTCGATCGCCATCGTGGAAATCTGCGTCAGGACCGGACCCAGTTTGGTGCGGGGGATGACCCCGTCCTGCACGAAGTAGTCGGGGCTGATCCGGCCCATCGCCGCGAACGCCGACTTACGGCCCTTCCAGATCAGGGCCCGCTCGTCCGCGGTTTCGGGAATCCGGATGCGGGTTGACCCGTTGTGGCGGCAGATGGCGTGGGCCGTGTCGAAATCGGCTGCGCAGTCGATGTCCGGACCGTCCAGCTCGACGATCAACGCGGCCGCCGTGTCCAGTGAAAATCCGGCCCCGGTTGCCTTTTCGCACGCCTGGATGGCGAGGTGGTCCAGCATTTCGACGGCGGCCGGGATGACGCCGGCGGCGATGAGGTCGCTGACCGCGGCGCCGGCGTGCTCGACCGTGGGGAAGTCGGCGACCAGGGTGCGGACCGATTCGGCGCGGTGCAGCAGCCGCACGGTCACCTCCGTCACGATGCCCAACGTGCCCTCGGAGCCGACGATGAGGCCGAGCAGATCAGGCCCGACCGGGTCGGCGTTGTCCCCGCCCAAATGAATGACGGCACCCGATGGAGTGACCAACGTCAGACCGAGCACGTGGTTGCTGGTGAAGCCGTATTTCAGGCAGTGCGCACCACCGCTGTTTTCTGCGACGTTGCCGCCGACGGTGCAGACGATCTGACTGGACGGATCGGGCGCGAAATACATGCCGGTCGGAGCAGCGACCCGGGAAATCTGCGCGTTGCTGACGCCGGGCTGCACCACCATCCGTTCATTTGCCGCATCGACGGCCAGAACGCTGCGCATCCGGGACATCCCGATGACGATGCCGTCGGCAACCGGCAGCGCACCGCCGGAGAGGCCGGTACCAGCGCCACGGGCCACGAACGGGATGTGTTGGGCCGCGCAGATCTTCACGGCGGCGGCGACCTCGTCGGTGCTGCGGGGTAACAACACCAAGCTGGGTGTCACTCGATACCCCGTCAGGCCGTCGCACTCATAGGTGAGCAGCTCCGCAGGGGCGCTGATCACCCCACCCACGCCCAGTGCGGTGGTGAACCTGCGGCGTGCGGCGGCGCTCACCCGCTCAGCCGGGTTGGTGCTCAGCAGGTTCGTCGTCATCGACGGTCTTCCCTTCACGTCACTATTCCGGGATCCGAAAGAGTGTTATCGCTAGGAGCAAACACTAAGAGGTGGCCTGGATCACGTCAAGGGGTGTAACGGGCTGACCCACAGTCCAACAGAGGGCTAAGGGTGTGTGGGCTCTTCGATACGGTCTTCGCACGGTTGGCCGGGTGTGCGGCACACCGCCGGGACATCGCATCCGGCTCCGAGGAGAAGGTGTCAGCCGCCTGGTCCATGGCACGACCGGTTCCGTAGCAACTCACGACAGCGAGGCGGCTCCCCGATTGAGGTCGTCGGCGAGCTCCTGGTGACGGCTGCAAGTCCGACACTGTTCAGGGAACTCGGTGTTCGGTGAGCCGTCTGCCGCCAGTCGATCCGGGCTGCCATGTTCGGCCAGTGCCGCAGTGGCTTTGCTGCCCCAGCGGCCGAATAGGTCCGCGGTGAACCGGTCAGTGGGTATGTACACCGGGTGGATCGGCTGACGTCGGGCCGTTCGTCGGAATACCGGTGGTTGACCAGTGCGTCGTCCTGCGCCAGTTTGGGAGTCAATGCCTGCAGCGAGCTGTTCAGGTCAGCGTGGCCGGAGCCAGGACTCCAGACCACTGACAACGGAGAGATAGTTGAGTAGCGAAAGCCCTGCGGAAGCTTCCGCCACTACGATGATGAGGCAACTCGTGAAGCTCAGCTGTTATTCGGATGATGCAGTTGCTACCCGCGACGCGCTGAAGTGAACTGGGAAACCAACGACATCGCATTCACTGCGTCAATCTATAAACGCAAAGACCCAAGTCGCGCCGAATACTTCAACTCCCGTATGCCTCGACCGACACCGGCTGCCACTGGTTCCAGGTCGCCAATCGGGACTGGTAGTCCTTGGTAGCGATCTCCAGCGGGGTTTTGCCGAAAAAGATCCGCAGCGGTGGTTCCTGTGCATCGACCACCTTCAGGATGGCGCCGCGGGTGGCGACCGGGTCGCCCGGAGCGGCCGCGGAGGGCCGGTTCTTGGCAGCCTCCCGGACATCGTCGTAGGCTGGATTTTCCTGGCTTCGCTTGGCCGAGGGACCAGACCAGTCGGTGGAGTATCCGCCCGGCTCGATCAGGGTGACCTTGATCCCGAAGCCGGCGACTTCCTGAGATAGCGCTTGGCTGAAGCCTTCCAACGCCCACTTCGAGGCGTGATACGCGCCGACGGTCGGAAATGCGCTGATGCCACCGATGCTCGACACCTGGATGATGTGTCCCGAGCCCTGGTTCCGCATGATCGGCAGCGCCGCCTGGGTGACCCACAGGGCCCCGAAGAGGTTGGTCTCCAGCTGAGCCCGGGTGTCGTCTTCGGTCAACTCCTCGATCATGCCAAAGTGGCCGTAGCCGGCGTTGTTGACCACCACATCGAGCCGCCCGAAGTGCTCGGCGGATTGAGCGACGGCGGCGAAGTCCGCGGCCCGATCGGTGACATCCAGTCGGATCGGGAGGACGGCGTCTCCGTACTGGTCCACGAGCGCATCCAAGGTGTCTAGCTGCCGCGCGGTGGCTGCGACCTGATCACCGCGCTCAAGGGCGGCCTCTGCCCATTCCCGACCGAAACCCTTGGACGCCCCGGTGATGAACCACACCTTGCTCATGAATGGCCTTTCGTTTGCTGTCGGGTACGCCCGACCTGCAACTCAGTGAGTTTTGTTCAGCTATTTGTATTGTTCAGCGGTGGGGCTATCGGTAGTGCCGGTCCGCTGCGTCCGAATCATCCCGACAGCGCCCACGTTAGTTTGACGAAGGCTGACCTACGCGTCGGCGTCTGCTCCACAGCCAGATGCCACCAGCCATCAGTATTAGTAGAGCACCGACTCGCATTTGGGTCTGATAGCTGGCGGCGGCGGCACTTCCGCCGCCGGTGTCAGGGGCGCCGATGGGCATCGCCCAGCCACCGAATCCATGGTCGGCGAGCCAACTGGACAGGTGCAGCTGGAACTGATTCTGACTGTAGTGGAAGGTCAGGGCGTGCCCGGTGTTGGCGATGGTGACAGCGGTGACGTCGGTGGTGCCGGTGAGCAGAGCGGCCTGGGTGGTGGCCGGAGTGGGATAGATGGCGTCGTTGCCGCCGATCAGCACGAGGACCGGAACCTTGATTTTGCTGATGTTAGCCAGATTGGTGGCCACAGCTGCCTTGTAGGAAAGGATGTCACCGCACGGGTCCCGGTTGCGCAGGGCAGCGACGGTTTGCACCACGGTGGGGTCGGCGTTGAGAGTGTAGAAATGCGCCTCGATGAACTTGGCGGGTGTGTCGGCGCCGAAGTAGATGTAGCCGGTCGGTCCGGTGGTGCCGTTCTGCCGGACACCGCCGGCCTGGCACGCCTGGGTCGCGATGCCCAGTGCGGCGGTCGCGGCCAAACTGACCTTGGTGTCGGAGTAGGACAACACCATCAAACCGTCGATGCCGCCGAAGGTGTACGCCTCGGCCTGGGCGATGATCGATCCGACGGAATGCCCGGCCAGCACCACCTTGGGAAAAGCAACGCTGGTGGCTCCAGCGGTGGCATAGCTGCCCGCCTTGAGCTGGTCCACTTCCTGATGAGCGATGTCCGCGCGGGACCCGAAACAGATGTTCTGGCCGACCGGTTTGTCGCTCGCGCCGTAGCCCAGGCGATCGACGGTCACGGTGACATGCCCGGCTTCGGCCTGTTGCTCGGCGAAGTTGTAACCGGGCTGGGCCGTGTAATTGCCGAAGAACTCGCCGTAGCTCAGACCGTGTAGCAGCAGCGTCACCGTCTGCGGATCGGCCAGCGCTTGCGCGGTGCCGGTGATGTGGCCCCGCTCCTGGTAAGTGGCCCCGTCGGCCTTGCAACCGATGGCGGTACCGTTCACATTTTTCACGGTGAACGTCACCGCACGCTGCACGATGTCGCCGGCCGCCGGGGCGGCCGCCCGCGCAGCTTCGGCCGGCGCAGCGCCGGCGAGCGGGACCGTTGCCAGCAGCAAAACAGGCACGGCCGCCACAACGGCGACGGCCCGCCACAACCGCCTTCTTGGTGATGACCGGTACGGCAACGCATTCACGGAAATCTCCCTCACTGCCGGATGGATCGAAATGAGGCGCCTCGTCCACCCGGTGCCCGCAGGAGTGGAATACCCCAAACGCGGCATCTCACTCCTGCCGCAACACATCCGGTGAAACCGTCCCGCGATATCGCTTCGGAAAGTGGTGCTCGGCCACAAATGCTGAGTACTGCGGCCATCAGGTCGGGGTCCGCGGCGTGCAGTTCGCTGAGCCTGAACATCAGACGCGGGGAGCTGCAGCAACGCTTCCTTCCACCGTAGTCATGCGCACAGTCCAGCGTCACATGCGCGACTGTGCGCGCTGCCACCTACCCCTTTCGGTCGTCGATCGTCGGGAAATTCCGGATCAACGCCGCGAATGGTGAGCCCCAGGCGTCACCGTCGGTCGGCGTCTCCGGCCCACGATCGCCATCACGACGGGTCGGCAGCTTCGCGCTCCGCGCGGAATGCTGCAGCAGCGAGCTTCACGTCGGCGGCCGCTTCACTGGCGCGCTGGGCGATGGCGTTCCGCGCAGCAGGGCTCGCTGTGGAACCTTCGGATACGGTTTCGTGCTGCGTCGCTGCAACGGAGTTGGTGACGATGGCCCGCTCGTACCACTGCGCTGCAGACTCATTCGGGCGGCGGCTCATGACTCCATGATTCCGCGACCCGGCGACGCCCCGGGGAAAATTCACTCGGATGGGCGCCGCTTCCGCATCCGAACGCCCGCAGCCACACACACTGTTCGAAGCTGGCGAGGAGTTCATGTTCAACGCTTTCGTAGCAGAACTTCACCTTCCAGACCGTCCGGATCGCGGAAGAACACGCTTAGATCGGCACCGAAGTCGGTGACCGCGCCATCGCTGGCATCCGCTTCGACGAGTCGCATCCGAATGGTTTCGAACGCGTCCGGCGACGCCGCGGCAAGACCGATGTGATCGATGCGGCCGCGACCCCACATCGGAGTCTGCCGCTCCGCCTGGATGTTGCCGCTGATCACGAAGATGTTGAGTTGCGTGACCGGCCCGATGTCAATTGTCGTCATGGTCTCTCCAGGGCCGTGCCCACGCGTTGGTCCGACGACGGCGTCGAACACCGTCTCATAGAACCGACCCAGCCTCTCGACATCCTTCGAGATCCACGCAATGTGGTTGATTCCGTCCAGCAGCATTTGTGGTCCATTCGTTGAAAGGTAAACGCGTCGGTTGCATCAGGCGACGGTTCTCCACGCGGATCTGTGTCCGTAGCAATGGAAAAGCACCCGGTGGTGGCCAACGGAGGTCCGGCAGTGGCCAGCTGAAAGTACCCCAACCGTTGCTCGTCGTGTCGAGCCGGCCGGCAAGCCCCTGGGCTGCGACAATGACGGAGCCGGTCACCAAGCGGGTCGAGCCTTCGGCGCGTCGACTCTCGGCGAAGCGGTTACCGCCGGCCGCAACCGCCGCTACACGGGTCGGCACGGGACCGTTCAGTTCGGTGGTGGGCGCAAGCGAGGGCTGCAGATCCGAGAGTCACGAATCCCTCGCCCCAGTCCTGTCGGACTCGAGGTCGAACTGAATCGGCAGTCGCCGAAGCGGTTCGGAGCCGGCGTCGTACCGGGTGGCGACGGTTCGGGCGGGACGACCACCACGGTCGCAACGCCCAACCCGCCGCCGGCCAGGCCGCCGCCAAAGACTTCGTCTTTCTGTATTTCGGTGTGGTGCGGCCCTACAAGGGCGTCGAAGATTTGGTCGCAGCGTTCGACCTGCTGCCCCCGGAGGTCCGCAACCGCTGCCGGCTCGTCCTGGTCGGCGAAAAATGGGAGGGATGGACAGCGCCGGAGCAGGCGATCGCGGCCAGCCCGAACGCGGACAAGATCCAGTTCACCGATCGATACGTCACCGACGCCGAGGTCGCCGACCACTTCGCCCACGCAGACGCCGTCGTACTCCCTTACCGCCGTTCCTCCTCCTCAGGACCGCTGCACATCGCGATGAGCTCCGGCCTTCCTGTGATCGTCACCACCGTCGGAGGCCTGGTCGAAGCCGCCGACAAATATGAAGGCACCCGCTTCGTCCCACCCGCCGACCCGCCAGCGTTGGCCGCAGCCATGGCCGAACTAACCGACCACCCAACGACGCGGTTCCCCGACCCCCACAGCTGGTCCATCACCGTCCAAGCCTACGGTCACCTGGGATGCTGATGAATTGATCAACCAGCCTACCGAACACATTCAACTCCGCCAGCGTCGATTGCGCTGTCATCATCGCTGCTGGTGGGAACAGCATCCATTCGGTAGGTTAGCCGAGCTTGGCACTCCATTACGCACGGTCTTCCATTACGCACGGAGGGATTCGAACCTTCATCACATTCTGTTGCAGGGAGTCACCTCTTGCGATCTGGTGTTGGAGCGTAAGTTCCCTCATTCTGTTCGGCCATATTGGCCTGATCGCGGATCAGGGCTTCGAGCTTGAAGCGTCTATCAATTAGGGAGTCCTATTTGATATTTTCCGGCGTTGTCCTGGACGGTGATTTTCACTGACTTCGAGGCGTTGTTGATGGTGGCGTGGCAGAGGAACACCGCCCCAGCTTTCACCGGCTGATCGTTCGGGCAGCTCACGTCGGTGACACCAGTCGTTCCGTAACCGGCTGGCGGTGCATCGGTGAGCAGTTTTCTCACATCCCGCGCAACTTTCGCGCTATTGAACGTTGAAAGGCTCCCATTTTCACCAGTCGTCGCCGCTGTCACTGTTTCGGTAATTGTTGTCGGGGGAAGAGCCGTAACAGTCGTGGTTTCCACGGTGCTGATGGTCTTCACCTGGGCGGGCGGCGCGACGATCTGAGTTTGCACCTCGGCCACTGTCTTCACCTCGGTGACCGTGGTGGGGACAGTCACCGTCAGCGTTGAGACCGCTACTGAACTTGGCTGCGTGCAGCCCACCATTCCAACCGAAAGTAGGCCGACGCCGATCATCGTGCGCATTTTCATAGCCTGACCATGTCAAGCGCTGCCCGACCAAGTCAAGTTCTGTCAGTCGTCTCACAGTGCACGGCCGTTTCAATTTTCTGCAGCGGTTATGTGAACGACCAGTGTGATTCACACCGCTACTGCGCTCCGGCCCCGCCGATAAGAAAATTAAAGCGATGCGCGAGTGCTGTCGACCATCAACTCGCCCGCTGATGCGCCGCGTCGACGGTCCATTCCCTATCTGGACGGCGCTGTACCCGACCCAGATCCGTTCCCCGCGCGGTCGGGGTTGACGCGACTGGCCTCATTCGGGTCGGTGGGTTGTTGTCAGGAGGTGCGGTGGTGGTGGGTGATGGCCGCAAGTTCTGCAGATGAAAGCTGGAAGCCCATCCCTGGGGACCCTGCATGGTGAATATCAGGGAACTTGTTCACCGCCCCGGAAGGTGTGGTGCTTTCTGCCCCCTGCCCTTTTCGCGGTGTACATGGCGGCGTCGGCATCGTGTAGGACCTGCGCTGGGGTGTGGGTGTCACGGTCGGCGAAGGCGATGCCCACGCTTGCGGTGATGGTGATGGTTGCGTTCGGCAGCGTCAGCGGCTCGACGAGCGCTTGCTCGATGCGGTCGGCGATGATGTGCGCCGCCCCGGGATGGTGCAGGTCTTCGCAGAGGACGACGAACTCGTCGCCGTGTAGCCGGGACAGGGTGTCGGTGGGGCGCAGGACCGATGCAAGGCGGTTGGCGAAGGCGACGAGCAAGTCATCGCCGGTGGCGTGGCCGTACTGGTCGTTGACCGTTTGAACGCGTCGACGTCGACGAACAGCAGCGCCGAAACGGCGGCGGTGCGGCGACTGCGCAAAAAGGCGTGGGTGAGTCGTTCCAGCAGCAAGGTCCGATTTGGTAGGCCGGTGAGCTGGTCGTGCAGCGATTTGCTCTGCGCGACGTCCGCGGCCTTTTGATGTTGACTTCCGGCCGCCGGATCCGTCAGATGTCGAAGCAGTGAGCCGATGATCGCGGGCGCAGGCGCACCGGCGCAGAACGCGGGGGCGATGGTGGCGGCGGCGCACGCGGTGGTGTCCAAAGCCGCCAGCGCGCACCGGGTACGCGGCCCCGCGAACCTTCCCGTGCGAACGGCAACACTTCGGTTACAGGTGCTCGTTGACCCTTGACGGGAGCCGGTGCATGCAACATGCTGCAGCGACGTGATTGAATTTGCGTGTTTCAATCACCTTGTGAACAGATTCTGCATTTATCCAGGTCAACTGCAGTTCGACCGAGCACCACGCAAGTACTCGGAATCGAGAGCATGGAGGTGCTCGTGAAGAAGTCCATCCAGCTGGCCGCCGTCGCGTTGGTCGGTGGCCTGGTTCTGACGGCGTGCGGGTCCAGTTCGACGCCCGCCTCTCCCAGTGCGGCCTCGCCGTCGGGTGCGTCGTCATCCTCGCCGGCTTCGTCTTCGGTCGGGTCCGGGGCGGGGTCGTCGTCGAGCGCCTCGTCGGTGTCCGACTCGTCCGCTGCACCGTCGTCAGCGGGATCGGGCGCAGCGCCAGCAGGTGACCCCAACATGAAGGCGACCATCAGTGTGCTGGCCCCGGCGTACACGGATACCTCGAAGTCAGATTGGGAAGCCATCATCAAGGGCTTCAACGCTACGCACCCCAACGTCGAGGTCAAACTGCAGATCGAGGCCTGGACCGGCTTCACCGACAAGGTGCAGACCCGCATCCAGGGCAACGACGCGCCGGACATCTTGAACGACAACAACTTCGCCGACTCGGCCAAGACGAACCTGCTCTACCCCATCACCGATGTGATGTCGCCGGCCACGTTCGCGTCCATCGTGCCGAGCCTGGCCGCCAACGGCAAGGGCACCGACGGCAAACAGTGGGCCGCGCCAGACATCGCCTCCGCCCGGATCCTGCTCTACAACAAGGACTTGTTCACCAAGGCAGGAGTCAGCACGCCGCCGAAGACCTGGGACCAGATGCTGGCGGACAGCAAGAAGGTCGCCGCTCTTGGCAACGGGGTGTCGGGTTACGGCATGCCGATGGGTAAGGAGGAAGCTCAGATCGAGTCCAGCCTCTGGATCTGGGGCAACAAGGGTGACTGGCTCGCCGGCAACGACATCAAGGCGAACTCACCAGCCAACATCGAGGCGTTCGACGAGATGAAGGCCTTCATCGACGCAAAGGCCACCCAGCCCAACCCGGGCGCCTCCAACCGTCAGGATGTCGCCGACCTGTTCAATCAGGGGAAGCTGGGCATGTACGTCACCCAGCCGGGTTTGGTCGCCGACATGTCCAAGAAGTTCCCGAACATCAAGTGGGGCCTCGCTCCGGTTCCCTCCAAGGACGGCGCCACCCCGGTCGCGCTGGGCGTGACCGACTTCATCCTCGCGTTCAACAACAAGGACGAGTCCCGCAAGGCAGCCACCAAGGCGTTCCTGGACTACTTCTACACCCCGGACGTCTACAACAAATGGTCCGCGGCGACCGGTCTGCTTCCGGTGACCACTGGAGCGGTAAAGCTGCAGCAGGCCGCGACGCCTGCGAACAAGCCGTTCTACGACGCCCTGCCGACGGTGCGCTACTTGCCGCAGGGCAATGCCAAGTGGTCGGCTCTGCAGGATGCCCTGCAAGCCAACGGCGGCCAAATCGCAACGAGCGACGGTAAGACGACCCTGGACGCCATCCAGGCACAGGTGGCGGCCACCGGCTGACCGGAGCTGGCCGCAATCGTCCGCAGAACCGCCGGTGCAGCGGGACGCCACCCCTACCACTGCATCGTCCACGAGGGTCTCGACATCACCAGCGCCCCAGGTCCATTGCATGGCTCAAGTTCGTCGCATGGATCAACTTCGACCATTTCGGAACGATGGGTGACAGCGGTCAACCTGCTCGTCCATGCCGGCGTGGTTGATCATGCGGGAAGGGGAGCCAAGCGGGATGATGCGACGAGGCGCACGCTGCACACTTGCAACGCCGGCGCCGCGGCCCGGCCCGTTCGAAGGTGAACCATGACAACGACAGAGTCTGCTCAACCGGAGCGCCAAACGCCCGCCCCACCGGAACCGGTCAGGGCACCGGGCGGCCTCCGCCAAATGCTGTCAGCGCTGCCATGGCTCGCGCCGTCGCTCCTACTGATCGTCGGGGTGGTGTTGTACCCGGCGGGCTACATGGTCTACACGGCATTTCGGAAGGTCACCAAAGTCGGCTCTGACGTCGGTCCGGCAGGATGGGCCAATTTCACGCTTGCGCTCACATTTCCCGGAGTGAACATCGGGCACGTCTTCGTCAACACCTTGGTCTGGGTATTCGTGGTGGTGACCTTCACCGTGGTCCTTTCGATGGCGCTCGCGCAATTTCTCAACAAGGCCTTTCGCGGCCGCAAGATCGTTCGGCTGGCCGTCATCGTGCCGTGGGCGGCCTCGGTCGTGATGACCACGTCGGTGTTTCAGTACGGCCTCAATCCTGACTACGGCATCATCAACAAGTTTCTCGTCGACATCGGGATCCTCGACGCTCCGGTCGGGTTCACCCAACGGCAGGGGTCAGCCTTTCTCGTCGCCATGATCGTCGCCATCTTCGTGTCGCTTCCGTTCACCACGTACACCATTCTGGCCGGGTTGCAGGCCGTTCCGGCCGACGTGATCGAGGCGGCCCATGTCGACGGCGCCGGTGCCACTGCTCGCTATTTCCAGATCGTGCTGCCCATCCTGCGGCCGGCGCTGGCGGTGGCGGTCCTGATCAACATCATCAACGTGTTCAACTCCCTACCGATACTCAAAGTGCTGACCGGTTCTCTTCCCGGTTACGCCTCGGACATCACCACCACGTTGATCTTCAAGTACAAGACCACCCTTGGGCCCGGCGTGGCGTCAGCATTGTCGGTCGTCAATTTCCTGGTCTGCCTGCTCATCATCGCGATCTACCTGATCGTCGTGAAGCCCACCAAGGAGCGCGCGGCATGACCACCACCGTCGCTCCGGTGCCGGTGACGGTTCCGCCGAGAAGTCCCAGAAAGATCCGCAGTATCGGCGTGAACAAACCGCCGAACAAGATCGCAATGTTCCTCGGCTCGGTGGTCGTCATTGCGGTGTTCGTCGTACCTTACCTGATCATGTTGTTCGGCTCGCTCAAATCACAGCCGGAGATCACCAGAATCCCTCCGGTGTACTTCGGCAACACCTTTTTGTTCAAGAACTACATTTCCATGTGGTCCTCGGACGTGGATCCTTTCCGGGGTCTACTGGCCACCACCGTGATTTCGGTGTTCGCCACGCTGCTGGTGCTGCTGGCTGCCACCCCGGCGGCCTACTATCTGGCCCGCTTCAAGTTTCCTGGCCGACTGGCCTTCCTTTTCCTGGTGCTGATCACGCAGATGCTGCAGCCGACGGTGCTCGCCGTCGGGCTATTCCGCGAGTTCTTGCAATTGGGGCTCAACGACACGTGGCCTGCGATGATCCTGGTGAACGGTGCCTTCAACCTTGCCTTCGCGATCTGGATCATGCAGGCCTTCTTCGCATCGGTTCCAAAAGAGGTCGACGAAGCGGCAGTTCTGGACGGTGCCTCGAAAGTGCAGGTGCTGTTCAAGGTTTCGCTTCCGTTGGTGTGGCCGGGAATCGTCACCGCCATCATTTTCGTATTCGTTTCCTCCTGGAATGAATACGCGGCGTCCTCGGTGATCATGACCAGTAACAGCAAGCAGCCATTGACCGTTTCCTTGCCGCGATTCTTCGGTCTCTACACCGCGGAATGGCAGTACGTCTTCGGTGTGTCGATCGTCGCCATCGTCCCTGTTGTCGTCCTGTTCGCGTTCATCGAGAAGCGGCTGATCGGGGGGCTGACCGCTGGTGCGGTCAAGTGACCAGTCGACCGAGCCAAGAGAAAAACCGTCATCGGCGACAACGGGCGGATGGAGACCTTCACCGATGCCGTGAGCGATTCGTCCGGGACGATCAAGGCTTGGAATGCCCACTGCCTCGGAAATCGACGAACCAAGGAGTACGCATGACGTTCATCAGTGCCGAGATCGCTCTGCAGCCGGCCGCTTGGCAGCAGGCGGCCCAGTTGCTGCCTGGCGTGGCCCAGATGTTGCCTGCCGATGGTGAACGGGTCGCCGTGGTCGGGTGCGGCACGTCGTGGTTCATGGCCGAGTCCTACGCCCGGCTTCGGGAGGAGGCACGACTGGGTGAAACCGATGCCTTCAGTGCCTCGGAGTTCCCCGCGCACCGACACTACGACAGGGTCGTCGCCATCACCCGGTCCGGTACCACCACCGAGATCCTGACCCTACTGGCTCGGCTCCGCGGCGTCACCCCCACCGTCGCGCTGACCGCCGACACCGCCACCCCCGTCGTCGAAGTCACCGACCTGGTCATCGATCTGAGTTTCGCCAACGAACGCTCGGTGGTGCAGACCCTGTTTGCGACCACTGCGTTGACGTTGCTGCGCGCCCATCTGCGCCACGACATCGGCCACCTCATCACCGAGGCGGAATCCGTGCTGGCCGCCCCGCTGGACAGCCGGTGGGTCGAGGCCGAGCAGGTCACATTTCTGGGCAGCGGGTGGGCGCACGGGATCGCGAAGGAGGCGGCCTTGAAAATGCGGGAGTCGTGCCAGGCCTGGACCGAGTCCTACCCGAGCACCGAATACCGACACGGCCCGATCAGCATCGCCGCACCCGGCCGACTCGTCTGGCAGTTCGGGACCGGCGAACCAGGGCTTGCCGAGCAGGTGGACCACACCGGCGCGACCTACGTCCATCACCAGGACGACCCGCAAGTCGATCTGCTCCGCATCCAACTACTCGCCGCTGCCCGGGCGACCCGGCTGGGGTTGGACCCCGATCACCCCCGCAACCTGAGCCGCTCGGTCATCCTGGACGGCTGATCCAACCACCGCCGGTGACTCGGTACCGACCCCGGGAACCGCTGCCCCCGCATCGCTCGGTGCCCGACCCCCTCGGCGATGTCCGCCATCACCGCTCCGGTAGCTCAATCGGTTGCTGCACAACACTTATCGAATCCCCATGAGCCGAGAGGCACTTCCGTCAGATGAACAATACCGACCTGGCCCCCTCAGGTGACCCGCGGGCGCGGGCCGCGGCAGGAGCAGCGTCTGACCCGCGCTTGCGCGTGGTTGGCCTGATCGACACCACCGCCCTGGCCGAGCTGACCCCGCAGATCACCGCGCAGGCCCTGCAGCAGCCGGCCCGGGAGCGAACATGCTGAGCGATACCGCTGCGCTTTTTCACCACGCAGGCGACAATCGAACCCCGTTGTTGGCGTTCAACATCATCACTCTCGAACACGCTCACGCAGTGCTGCGCGCCGCCGAAGTCGCCGGTCAGCCCGTCATCCTGCAGATCAGCGAGAACGCCGCCCGATACCACCACGGGCCGGCTGCGTTGATCGCCGCATGCCGCGTCCTGGCCCAGACCAGCACCACCTCGGTATCACTTCATCTTGATCACGTGGCAAGTGTTGAACTGCTGCACCTTGCCGCCGACCTGGGAGTCAGCTCCATCATGGTGGACGGCTCCCGCCTACCTGATCAAGAGAACATCGCCTTCACCAAGGACTCCGCAACGTGGGCGCACCAACACCACCTGTTCGTGGAAGCCGAATTGGGTGCGATCGGCGGGAAAGGGCACCCGCACACCCACGGAGTACGCACCGACCCGGCACACGCCGCCGCATTCGTCGCGCAGACCGGGATCGATGCCCTTGCCGTCGCGGTCGGCAGCCAGCACGCCATGACCACCCGCACCGCGGAACTGGACCAGGCACTCATCCAAAGGCTGGCCCGCAGCGTCCCCGTTCCACTGGTACTGCACGGTTCCTCCGGCATCGCCGACGACGCGCTCCGCCTAGCCGTCGGCAGTGGCATCGTCAAAGTCAACGTCGGCACCCTGCTCAACGTTGCCTTCACCAACGCCGTCCGCGACACCCTGGCAGCCGACCTCCAGCAGGTCGACCCCCGCGGCTATCTCGGCGCCGCGCGCACCGCCACCGAAACCGCCGTACTCCACCTGTTCCACGCCCTCATCCCGACCACTGCAATCGATCACGGCGCCGGCGCGCATCTGACCCGGCCACAATCTCCGCCCGGTCCCACCGATCCCATTCCTACCGATGAAAGGGAGGCAGGTGACGGCGCCGGCCTGACTGCAGTACCAACGGCGGTCCCGGCGGAGGATGCCAGACCCTGCCGACGACGACGGCAGCAGGCCTAGCTACGCACATAAACCGGTCACATACGATCGATAACCAAAGTGGGGCCGCTGGGTTGGCGGTCGATGTCGTCGATGTGGGGCGGGCGGACCTGCCGGCTCGAGGCGCGGCGGGCCGGGCGAACACAATTCGCTCGAGGCAGCGCTCAAGCTGTAGTGGTCGCCGACGTCGTGCGCTGAACACGCGCGGTCGATGCACGATGATGTGCCGCCGTGCTCGGTTCTTGCCCCGTCAAAAGCGCGCCTAGTGTAGCACTGAGACACAGGCGTGTTACACTTATGTCATGCCGACTACCCGACCACGACACTTCGTGACCGAGACCGACGACCTGGCGCAGGCGCTGGACGCGGCCGCGACCCGCTGGCCACACCTCAGTCGCGCTCAGGTTCTGGTTCAGCTCGCGCTGGAAGGCCATCGCGCCGCGCAGCAGGCGCACGACGAAAATCGCCGCCGCAGGCTTGCCGCGCTCCGCGAGCACAGCGGAATGCTGACCGGCGTCTACGGACCGGACTACCTGGACCGACTGCACGAGGGATGGCCGGCGTGATCGTGCTCGACGCCAGCGTTCTGATCGCCTACCTCGACGGTGAAGACAATCATCACGGCCGCGCCGAAACCCTCCTCGCCCGCGAGATTGACGACGATTTCGCCGTCAACTCATTGACCCTGGCCGAGGTGCTCGTCGCGCCCGTGCGCGAGGGCCGACTGGATGCTGTCCGCAAGGCGCTACAGGACCTGGAACTGCAGGAGCTGCCGTTTCCCGTCGACACCGCCGTCATGCTCGCCGCTCTCCGCGCAAGCACCAACCTGAAGATGCCGGACTGTTGCGTACTACTCGCAGCCCAAGACGCCCACGCACGCCTTGCATCGTTCGACGACCGGCTCGCCGATGCCGCAGCCACTGGAAAGCTCGTCACCGTTCGCGACTGACGGACGTCGGCGACGCACGAAGCGGCACCGGCTGATTCCTGTAGGCCGATAACCAAAGCGGACCCCTCGCGACAAAATAGTTTCGGACATGCGCCGCCTTCATAGCCTGACAGGCACGGCCGAGGACTGTCACCGCGACGAGCAGCTTGTAGCGCTGTACCAGAGGCCCGACGAGCGCCGCGTCCGACCGGGTCGCCCTTCGGACAGACGATGTGCACAGGAGACGGCGAGAAACGAAGATCCCGGTTGAGTTCGATCCGCCATCCGCGGCCGTTGACGCATCGAGGTCCGCCTCACCCGGCCAGCTGCAGGGTGAGGTAGTCCAGGCCGGCGCTGTAGCCGATCGCCGCGGCATTCTTGCCCGTCACGGTCAGCGTGAGCACATGGCGCCCGGCGCTGAGCTGGACCGAGCCGTCGTCGGTGAGCGGGGACACCGCGACCCCGTTGGCGTGAAAGCCGTCGAAGGGCGTGCCCACGACCGTGCCGTCCACGGCCTGATTGCTGATGCCGTAGTCCGGCGCGAGGGTCTGCACGCTGGACAGCTCGTAGCGCCCGATGACCGGGACGGTGAACGCCACGGTCACGTGGTTGTCGGCGACCGGGGGCCGGAACCACAGCTGTGCGCCACCGGACCAGCTGATGCCGCAGCAGTTGCCCTGTGCCTCGGCCGGGGCAGTCGTCTCCACGGGCGGCAGCAGCGCTTCCGCCTCGATGCGGAGGATGTCGCCGGTGGTCGCGCTCACTTGCGCGGAGGGGGCACCTGCGTTGCCCGCCGCGTCGACCGCGACGACACGGTAGCACCACCTCTGGCGCAGCCCGAGCCCGCTGTGCTGGAAGGACGAGGCGGCGGTCTGCCCGACCAGCGTCGCCGGACCGATGCCTACCGGGCTGCTCTGCGAACCGTAGACGTTGTAGTGGGCCACCCCCACGGTGTCCGACGAAGGGTTCCAGGACAGCGTGATCGCGTTGTTCTGGCCGCCGGTAGCCGTCAGGCCGGTGACGTGGCTCGGTGCCCGCCGGTCAGCGCGGCGCCGAGCTGGAAGGTGTCGTCCAGCCACCGATGATCACTGTTGCCGAGCGGCTCCAGCCACGTTCCGGCCGGTTGTCCGTCGACGGTGACCGCGGCCTGCTGATAACTTGCCCCCTGGTCGGACGTGCGGCGCAGCAGCACGCCCCGGTTGCGCTTGTCGAGCGTCAGCTTGAAACTCACCGGTGCGCCGGTCGCCCGGACCAGGTGCGTCACCAGTTGCGGTGTGCCGTCGTTGCCTTCGAATGTGGAGGTGAGCGAGGTGGCCGCGCCCGGGTCGGGCGAGCTGTAGCCGTGCGCCTGCTCGCTCGCCGGGTTTCCGATGTCGAGAGTGTCGGTGAGCTTCTCGGTGTACGTGCTGCGGCCGTACCAGTAGGCGGTCGAGGAGTAGTCCGCCTGGACTTCGTCGACCGAGCCGTGCTCGATGCTGAACGTCAGGGACGAGCCGAAGGGCACCGCGTCGGTCAGCATCGAACGGTATGTGCCCGTGCAGTCCATGCCGGCCGGGCAGCCTGCGGTGCCACCCTGGTGGACCGGCTTGTCGTGGGCGCCGCTGCTACGTCCGTCCTTGACGACAGTTGCCCAGCCGACCTACGACGTCGGTGCGGAAACGGCCCGAATGCTTCTCGGCCGCATAAACGGCTTCTCCGGCGATGCGAGAGAGCTCATGCTGACCCCGACCCTGCGGGTCAGGGCGAGTTCGGCACCCAGTCACTGAACCGAGCTGTCGGCGGTGGAACCGGGCGTCAGCCCACCGCCACAGGTCGTTCCAACGATTCGCGGTCACCGGCTGTGATATTCCGCAGGAACGACCGAAGGTAACCTCGGACCTCGCCTGGGTTCTGCTCCCGGCTCTAATTCATCGCGGTCATCGAGGCGAGCGGTTCATCGACCTCCGCCGGGGATCCGGTCACGTTTCGCAGCTTGACGACTTCGTAGCCTCGGACCATGTCGCCGGACTCGGCGAGTTCGCGGACTGTGTCGGCGTTGGCCGGAGTCAGTGCGTCGAGTGCACGGCCGATGACAGCGCCGTGGTCGACGATCAGAGTGCGCTCGACCTTCCTGACCTCGGTCGGTGCGAACGGATCCACACCGCCGGTCTGATCGCATCCATCCAGGTCCCGATCCGCTGCGCGGCCGGGCAGTGGGAACGGTCGAGCTGGGCGGTGAGCTACCGTCGGCCGTCGACGCGCCGTCCGGCTGCCGGTTCCGGACCAGGTGCCCGTTGGCCACCGAGCTGCACTCCGCGCCGGAAGCCGGTGCTCGCCGCCGGGCAAGACCGCCACGCGGTGGCATGCCACTATCCGCTGCAGATGTCCACCCCGGCCGCCGTGCCTCAATTCTTGGGAATGCTATGACCGTGCATCATCTCGATCCAGAGCCGGGGACCACCATCGATTACTTCTCCAGGGCGTCGGCACCGGTGCTGACGGTCGACCCCGGGGACACGGTGGTCGTCCGGTCGCTGGACGCATCCGGCTATCTCGAGCGGCTGCAGACGCCTGGTGAGGTCCGGCCGACGATGTTCACCGAGCCGCGGGGTCACTGCCTGACCGGGCCCATCGCGGTGCGCGGCGCCGAACCGGGCATGGTGCTGGCCCTTCGGCTCGAGTTCCTGCAGCCGCAGTCCTGGGGTTGGACCGTGGCGAACGCCCGCGACAACGCCTTGAACCGCCGACTGGGCCTGACCGATCTCCCGCCGTCCTGGTTGCTGTGGGAGATCGACGCGGAGGCCGGCACGGCCACCGACCAGTCGGCTCACCAGGTCCGGACGGCTCCTTTCCTGGGTGTCATGGGCGTGGCCCCGGCCGAGTTCGGCGAGCATTCGACCATTCCGCCACGCGCAATCGGTGGTGGCAACATCGACTGCCGGAGCCTCGTCGCGGGTTCGACCCTACCTGCCGATCAACGCGCCCGGAGCACTGCTGTCGCTGGGGGACGGCCACGCCAGGCAGGGAGACGGCGAAGTATGCGGAACCGCCATCGAATGCGCGATGACCACCACCGCCGTGCTGGAACTGATGACCGATCCGGTGATCCCGGGCATCCACGCCGAAACTCCCTCCGGCCGGATCACTTTCGGATTCGACGCCGATCTGAACGAGGCAATGGCCCAGGCTCTGGACGCGATGATCGGCTGGATGCAGGTCCTGTACGGGGTGGACAAGGTCACCGCACTGGCGCTGGCCAGCCCCTGCGTCGACCTGCGGGTGACGCAGGTGGCCAACGAGGTCTGGGGCGTCCACGCACTGCTGCCCACCGGCGCGATCTCTTGAACTGGCCCGTCGACGACGGAACCTTCATGGGGTGGCATGGCCACCTGTCCGATCGACCTTCTTCCGGCGGCCCAGCCTTGGCCGGGTTAGCCTTCGGGCTTGTCCTTATAATAATTGGAGTGCTGCTCGGATTGACTGCACAGTTGTTGATCCGAAGACGGAAGCTGGGTTCGTCTGCGCATTTGGTCACGTTGAACACGTTGCACACCGCCACCCTGGCCACACCCGGGCTGCGAGAGGGATTGACCGTGCCAGGCGCGCAGCGGGCGGTCCGACACCTCCGCAGTCTCCTGGGCACGGACGCGCTCGCCCTGACTGACACCGGGCAAACCCTTGCGGTGGACGGCAACTCACATCAACACGCCCTCCGTGCCATCGGACACGCACAAGGTGTGCTGGTCTCAGGGGAGACCGTGATTCTGCGCCGGTCCGACCTGGGCTGCCCGGACCCCAACTGTCCGTCTCCGACGGCGGTGGCCACTCCCCTGCTCGACGGCGACACCATCGTCGGGGCGATGGTGACCTACGGACGGGACACCTCGGCGGTGCAGGTGCGGGCGGTCGAGGAGGTGGCACGATGGGTCTCCGGGCAACTGGAGCTAGCTTCCGCGGACCGTCAGCGCACGCGGACGGTCGAGGCCGAGCTACGGGCGCTCCGCGCGCAGATCAATCCGCACTTCATCTACAACTCGTTGACGGCGATCGCGTCGTTCACTCGCACCGACCCGGACCGGGCGCGGGATCTGCTGCTCGAGTTCGCCGACTTCACCCGTTATGCCCTCAGGCGCGGTGGCCAGTTCACGACCCTGGCCGAGGAGATCCGGAATACCGAGCGGTACCTGGTGCTCGAGCAGGGCCGCTTCGGCCAGCGGCTCCACATTTCGTTGCGGATCGCACCAGAGGTACTGCCGGTCGCGGTTCCCTTCCTTGTCGTGCAACCGTTGGTGGAGAACGCAGTGCAGCATGGGCTGGAGGGCCATCCTGGCCTCGTGACGGTGTCGATCACCGCTTCGGACGACGGCCCCGATGCCCTGATCGTCATCGAGGACGACGGCTCGGGAGCCGATCCGGCGGCCATCCGATCCGCTCTGGAACAGACCGGTGAGGCCAGGGTCGGACTCGGCAATGTCGATGCCCGGCTCCGCCACGTCTACGGCGATCGCTACGGTTTGGTGGTGGAGACCGCTCCCGGCGCCGGCACCCGCGTCCTTGTCCGCATTCCGAAGTTCGCCCCAGGGGTGACCGCCACACCAAGTGGCTATTTCGATTGACCGGTTGGGCTCGCGGAGCACCGGCGGGAAGGTAGCGTGCCGCCATGGTGGTGCAGGAAATGAACGGACCACGCCTGCTGCAGGCGCTGGTGGTCGACGACGAGGAGCCGGCCCGCCAAGAGTTGTCCTACCTGCTGCAACAGGACCGACGGGTGGGATCCGTGCGGATGGCCGACAGTGCGGCCATGGCCCTGGAGATGATGACGACGCACGCTGCCGATGTGGTGTTCTGCGACATCAAGATGCCGGGCATGAATGGTGTTCAGTTGGCCCGGGTCTTGGCTCGGTTCACCGATCGGCCCCAGATCGTGTTCGTCACCGCATATGACGACCACGCGGTCGACGCGTTCGACCTGGACGCCGCTGACTATCTCATGAAGCCCGTGCGGGCCGCCCGACTGAGCGAGGCAGTCAGGCGCGTGATGAGCGCAGGGACCCCGGATGTCCGGGAGCCGCAGGACGAGACCATTCCGGTCGAGCTTGGCGGCGTCACACGGTTCATTCGCCGGTCGCAGGTGCGGTACGTGGAAGCGCAGGGCGATTACGCGCGGCTGCACACCGGCGCCGATTCTCACCTGGTGCGGATTCCGTTGACGGTGCTGGAACAGCGTTGGGCGGCAGCGGGTTTCGCGCGCATCCACCGGAGCACCCTGGTCGCGTTGGCGCACATCGACGAGCTGCGCTTGATCGACGGCCACTGCAGCGTCCGGCTTGGCAAGGAGGAATTCCCGGTCAGCCGCCGACATTCGCGGGAGCTGCGGATCCGCCTGCAGACGGGCCTGGACTGATGGCGGACCGGGTCCGGATCGTTCATCCGCGGACGGACGCCGCCCGCGGTGTCCCGACCAGGCCGCCGAGCCGCGAGATCGACGAGCAGACCGAAATCGGAGAGCTCTACATGGCGTCGCTGATCCGCGGCCAGCGCAACCTGGCCATCTGCATCTGCATGACGGTGTTCGCCTTGCTGATGGGTATCGCATCGATCGCGGCCGTGTTTCCCGGGTGGGGCGATCTGCGGCTGTTCGGCGTCTCGCTGCCGTGGGTGATCGTGGGCTTTGCGGTCTATCCGGTGCTGATCGCGCTGGCTGGCTACCTGGTCAGACGGAGCACCCGCAACGAGGCTGCCTTCGTCGACTTGTTGCGCCGTCGGTGAACGGTCAGGCTTACGCCGGCGCCGCGGTCGTCGCCGTCGGTTTCGGCACCATGGTCGTCGGAACGCTCGGTCTGCGGCGGGCCCGCACCACCAGTGATTTCTATGTCGCCTCCCGAGCGGTCACACCCCGCTGGAACGCCGCCGCGATCAGCGGGGAGTATCTCTCCGCTGCTTCATATCTTGGCATTGCAGGTCTGATCCTGGCCTATGGCTTCGACATGCTCTGGTATCCGGTCGGCTACACCGCCGGCTACGTCATCCTGCTGGCCCTGGTGGCGGCCCCGCTCCGCCGCTCGGGGGCGTACACCCTGCCGGACTTCGTCCAGATCAGGCTGGGGTCGGTGGCGGTACGGCGGATGGCGAGTCTGCTCGTCGTACTCATCGGGTGGCTGTATCTGGTCCCACAGCTGCAGGGCGCCGCACTGACCCTCACCACTCAGATCGGCGCACCATCTTGGGCCGGTGGCCTGGTGGTATGCGTGGTCGTGCTCACCGCGGTGACCGTCGGCGGCATGCGCTCGATCACCTTTGCCCAGGCAGCCCAGTTCGGGCTCAAATTCTTCGCGCTGGTGGTTCCGGCCGTGATCCTGCTGGTGATCTGGCACCACCGCGATGACCAGGTGGGCACCGGCCATCCGACCGCACAGACCTCGACCGCGGTGACGCTCGCCGCCGACATCACGGTGCGCGTCCCGGCGGCGGTCACCCTATCGATCGACGGAACGATCGACGGACGGAAGGTCGACGGTCCAGTCGCTTTCGACACGAACCCGCATCTGCTGAGCGCAGGAACGGTCCTCACCCTGCAGCGCGGCGACTTCGTGCCGGTGATCTCGTCACTGCCCGCACAATCCGGCAGCGATTGGCTGCGCCCCCTGGGATCCGGGATTTCCCATCCCCTCTATGCCAGCCTTTCGCTGACCCTGGCGATCTGCCTCGGCACGATGGGGCTGCCGCACGTACTCGTCCGCTTCTATACCAATCCTGACGGCCGTGATACCCGACGCACCACGCTGATCGTCGTCGTCATCCTCTCCGCGTTTTATCTGCTGCCAACCGTCTTCGGCGTTCTCGGCCGACGGTACGTACCGGACCTGTTGCTCACCGGGCAGACCGACGCCACGGTGCTGCTGTTGCCGGAACGGATCTTGCCCGGACTTCCGGGCGTACTGCTGGGCGCTCTGGTCACCTCGGGCGCCTTTGCCGCATTCCTCTCGACTGCATCAGGGCTCACTGTCTCCGTTGCCGGAGTGCTATCCCAGGACGTCCTCATCCGCAAGACAGAACGACGACGATCCCAGCGAATTCGGTCCTTCCGGATCAGCGCCGCCATCGCGATCGTCGTGCCCTATCTATTGAGCCTGCCAAGTACGCACATCGGGCTGGCTGCCGTGGTGGGACTTGCCTTCGCGGTCGCCGCCTCGACCTTCTGTCCACTGCTGGTCCTCGGTGTCTGGTGGCGTCGGCTCACCGATGTCGGGGCGATAGCCGGCCTGCTGGTAGGGGGCGGCCTGGCGACCGCCGCGGTGCTCATCACCATGCTCGGGCCGACGGAGACAGGCTGGATCGGCGTGCTTCTCGCCCAACCCGCTGCGTGGACCGTCCCGCTCACCTTCGCCATCATGATCCTCGGCTCGCTGCTGACCCCCGGGCGCGTCCCATTGGATGTCGGGCAGGTCATGGTCCGCCTGCACGCCCCGGAATCGCTGATAGCGCAGCTCCGATCCCAGGACCGCTCGTCGCTCCGGAACGACCGTTCGTCGCGGCCGACCGACCGTCCGCCGAGTGGATCGTGAACCCCATCGAATAGGCCCCGGCCGGCCCCTCTGGGCGACGTGTTTACTGCCAGGCTATTGACCGAACGGCAATGGTGCCGCTCGGCATGGGGCGCGGAAGCTGCCTCTGCGCATCGCGAGAGGAATTCGATGACCGCAACCACCGAACCGAACCGAGCACCTTTCGGCTCCGGCATCGCCGATCCCGGACCTCTCGGTCTCGCCGCCTTCGCGATGACCACATTCTTTCTCTCGGCGGTCAATGCGAAACTGCTGCCCGCAACGGTCGAGGGCGTGGTGTTCGGACTGGCGTTCTTCTACGGTGGCCTCACCCAACTTCTCGCTGCCATGTGGGAATTTGTCAAGGGAAACACTTTCGGGGCCACCGCCTTCGCGTCCTACGGTGCGTTCTGGCTGTCCTTCTGGTACCTGCTCAATCATCTGCCGGAACACGCGTCAGCCGACGATCTCAACAAAGGAATAGGCACCTACTTACTCGCCTGGACGATCTTCACCGCCTATATGTTCATCGTTTCCACGAAAACCAGCGTCGCGTTGATGGCCGTCTTCGCATTCCTGACCCTGACTTTCCTCTTCCTTGCGATCGGTGCCTATGCGGCATCGGAGTCGATGACCAGGATCGGCGGGTGGCTCGGTCTGATCACGGCCTTGGTGGCCTGGTACACCTCGTTCGCCGGCGTCATGAACGCCACCTCGAAGCGGGTCGTCTTCCCGGTCATGTCACGCTCATGAGCGAGGAAGCCGTGAACCAGGAGACTCTGTCGAACCTGGCGCACGAAACCAGGCACTTTGAACCGAGCCGCACCTTTGCCGATGCAGCCAACGTCAAGGCGGGTGCGTACGCCGAAGCAGACACCGATCGCCTCGCGTTCTGGGCCAAGGCCGCAGAGAGGCTGACCTGGTCCGAGCCGTGGCACCAGGTACTGGACTGGTCCGGCGCTCCATTTGCCCGCTGGTTCGTCGGTGGGAAGCTCAACGTGGCGTACAACTGCGTCGACCGGCACATCGAATCCGGCCACGGCACCCAGGTCGCCTACCACTGGGAAGGCGAGCCCGGGGATACCCGCTCGATCACCTACGCCGAATTGTTGGAAGAGGTCTGCCGTACTGCGAACGCACTGATCGAGCTCGGCGTCAAAACCGGTGACCGGGTAGCGATCTACATGCCGATGATCCCGGAGACGGTGGTGGCCATGCTGGCCTGCGCGCGACTCGGGGCGCCGCACACCGTCGTCTTCGGTGGGTTCTCAGCCGCGGCGTTGTCGGGCCGAATCCTGGACTGCGGTGCGGATGTCGTGATCACCTCGGATGGCGGATATCGCCGTGGCGCCGCTTCAGCCCTCAAGCCGGCCGTCGACGAGGCGCTGGAGTCCTGTCCGAATGTTCGATCCGTGCTGGTGGTGCGTCGCACCGGGCAGGACGTGGCCTGGACCGAAGGGCGCGATGTGTGGTGGCACGACCTGGTCGCCCGTCAATCGAACGCCCACACCGCCGAATCATTCGACGCAGAACACCCGCTGTATGTCATGTACACCTCGGGTACCACCGGCAATCCGAAAGGCATTCTGCACACAAGTGGGGGCTACCTGACGCAGGTCGCCTACACCCATCACGCCGTCTTCGATCTGAAGCCCGATTCCGACGTCTACTGGTGCGGCGCGGATATCGGCTGGGTGACCGGCCACAGCTACATCGTCTACGGCCCACTGGCGAACCGCGCCACCTCCGTCATGTACGAGGGCGTACCCAACTATCCGGACCAAGGTCGGTGGTGGGAAATGATCCAGAAGAACAAGGTCAGCATCCTCTACACCGCCCCGACGACCATTCGGACGTTCATGAAATGGGGCGAGGAGATCCCGGCGCAGTACGACCTCACCTCGCTGCGGCTGCTCGGCTCGGTAGGCGAGCCGATCAACCCGGAAGCGTGGATCTGGTACCGACGGGTAATCGGCGGCGACCGGGTTCCGGTGGTCGACACCTGGTGGCAGACCGAGACAGGCGCCATCATGATCAGCCCGCTGCCCGGGGTGACCTCCACCAAACCCGGCTCGGCCACCAAAGCGCTGCCGGGAATCGACGCTGACGTGGTCGACAACGCCGGCATACCAGTACCGAACGGCGGCGGCGGACTGCTGGTCCTCACGCAGCCGTGGCCGTCGATGCTGCGCGGCATCTGGGGTGACGACGAGCGATACATCTCGACCTACTGGTCCCGCTTCGCCGAACAAGGCTTCTATTTCGCCGGGGACGGGGCGAAGAAGGACGAGGACGGCGATCTCTGGCTGCTCGGCCGGGTCGACGACGTGATGAACATTTCCGGCCACCGCATCTCGACCACCGAAGTGGAATCCGCGCTGGTCTCGCACCCCGCGGTCGCCGAGGCGGCGGTCGTCGGTGCCAACGATCCGACGACCGGCCAAGGCATCGTCGCTTTCGTCATCCTGCGTGAAAATCGGACGGGCGATGTGCTCACAGCGGCGCAAGGGTCCGCACTGATCAAACAGCTACGCGATCACGTCGCACACGAGATCGGGGCCATCGCCAAACCTCGCCAGGTGCTGATCGTGGCGGAACTTCCGAAAACCCGCAGCGGCAAGATCATGCGCCGCCTGCTGCGGGACGTGGCTGAGCACCGCGAACTCGGTGACGTCACCACACTGACCGACTCGGCCGTGATGGACCTGATCAAAGGCAAGCTACCCGCTGCCGCCGACGGGAACGATTAGCAAGGGTGTTGGTGCTCGGCCACCGGGTTCGACAGAACTTAGTGGGTCAATAGTCGATCGACCAGAGCGTCGGCGTGGGACGCGTCGAGGGCGGTGTCGTCGAACAAGATCGCATAGACGATCGGAGAGATGACGTGGTCCACGACGTCCTGCGCGGTCGGCGCCGCGTCACCGCGCTCATCCGCCCGGCGCAGTATCACCTCCATCTGCTCACGCGTAGCGGCCGCACACCGGCAGGCGCTGCCTGAGCCGGCGCTGCCGACGACCACGTCGCGCAGAAACAAGCGCCCGTCGGGAGAGGCCAGCTCCTCCTGATAGTTCCGGGTCCAGCTGACGAGGTCGGTGCGCAGAGAACCGGTGTCCAGGGGTGGGGCCTCCGGCCGTAGGCGCTGCGCGGCAACGTCGGCAAGCAGGTCCTGCAGTGAGCCCCACCGACGGTGAATGGTGGACGGCGTCACTCCGGCCCGGACGGCCACCGTAGGCACCGTGAGAGCAGCACGTTCGCCTTCTGCGAGCAGTTCGCTCACTGCGCGGTGCACCGACTGCTGCACCCGGGCGCTCCGTCCGCCGGGTCGCTTCTGGCCTGTCATCGCCTGAGCCTATCCCGCTAAGGCCCCAAAATTGCATTAGGGATCGCAGCGCAGTAGTTGCTTAACGCAACAATCGTGCGTCAAGGAGGTAGAGGTGAATAGGGAGCCAGGACCGGTCGCGCAGCGGATGACGGTCGGAACGACGGAGATCACCCGTGTCGTGGAATGGCTGGGGCCGATCCGCAGCGTCGGTGAACTCTTCCCTTCCGTCCCCGCGCAGGTGTGGCAGGAGAACGCCTGGATGGCCCCGCACTTCTGGAACCCGACCAGTGGCGCCTACCGGGCAGCGATCCAAACCTGGGTGGTACGCACAGCGGGGATGACAGTGCCGGTCGACACCGGGGTCGGGAACGACCGTGACCGGCCGCAGATCCCTCAGTTCGACCATTTGCACACCGACTTCCCGGCCCAGCTGGCAGCCGCCGGTGTGGCACCGGAGGAGGTCGACGTCGTGATCAACACCCACATCCAGGGCAGCGGTTCCGGCGGCGCTTACAGCTCTCACCTGACCATCACCCTCGACGACGGAACCGTGCTGAACGACGCCGCAGCCCATGCGTTTTTCTCAGTCTGTGGCGCCTCGGCCGCCCGAACACTTGACTGGGAACCTTGACGTCGGCCCCGCTCATAAACCCCTTGCGAGCTTCGACCAGAGATCTACGACAACGGTCAGTGGTTTGCGGCGCCGATGTGCGAGTGCTGGGATCCGACCGACACCTAAACGGTGCGGGCAGACCTCTGCCGACCACGGGTCCGAAAACGCCCGCGCCGCCGCCGAACTCAAACCGCATCCGTTGCGACGCCGGACGCTCCGGCGTCACAACCACCACGCTTTATCGTGCAACGAGAAGATGTGCCGGAGAGCATGAGGTGTGACGGCTCGGTCGGTACTGGGATCGCAAGAGCTGCGGTGGTCGTCTTCCGATGCATGTTTAATACCGACGGTTGCAACCTGCGGCGAGGTTGTCGGCGTCTTACTCTTGCCAGCAAGAGCCGAGGAGACCACCACGTGCGTAGTAGCCGATCGCTGATCCGCTTCCGGGTGTCGCTGACCGTGGCATTGCTAGCGCTGATCGGCGGCTGCGCCGCCGGCTCAGCGAGCATCGCGGACTCCGGGTCCACATGGGGATCGGCAGGATCGGCGTCCGCGGCCGCATCAGGGTCTGCGTCCAGGTCGACATCCGGGTCGGGGCCTGCAACTACATCGGTATTGGCATCGGTATCAGCGCCTAGTTCCGCGTCCAATTCGAGGGTGCAGTCCACGCCGTCCCCGGCGACGGGTGCACCGCAGCCGGGGAACTGCGACGGTGTTCCGGCGCCGTCGTCATGGCAACTGCTCTCACCGTCGGTGACTGTGGTGGCAGCTGTCGTGTGCGTCGACCGGCCGAAGTACGTCACCGGGCAGGGCTTCTGGACCTACCGTCAGGTGCTGCCGTTGCCGGCGTCGCGCATCCCTGCGCTGGCCGCCGGACTCACCAAGCCCGACGTGAAGCTGGGTAAGGACGCCTTCTGCGACGCCGTCGGCTACGTCATCCCGCCGTTCGTGGTCACGCTTGCCGACGGCACAAGGCTCCGTCCGCGCCTGCCCAGCGACGGCTGCCATCCAAGCAAAGAAGTGCTCACTGCCTTGGACGCCGGAACCAGCGCTCCGCTCAGCCAGTCCAGAACCAGGCAGGTGCTCGGGGAAGTGCAGACGATCACCAATTGCGGCGACGGCGCCAAGAGCCCAGCGATATGGATCAGTGCATCAAACAAGCAGGCCGGGAAAGGCGGCCAACCCGCCCTGCCATCCTCGGGTTCGGTCAGCGTCTGCTACTACCGGACAACCGGTGATCAGGAAGGGGAGCTGACCCGAGCGGGAACTGTTCCGGTGCAGCAACTCACTACGCTTTGGACGAAATTGCCGGCCGGAACGTCCTCTGCGTGCCCGCCGACGTCCAACGTCATGAACAGCCCTTCAGTCGACTGGTTGATGTTCCTGCCGACTCCGCGACCGCCCTACCGGTTCGGTGAGTCCGGCGCATCGCCGATCGCTGTGGTGGAACTGGGCGGCTGCCGCCGGCTGTTCGGGCTCGGCGTCGGACTGGCCGGGGCTGTGCCGACCGTCCTCGCCGATCAGCTGGCGGCTCTGGCCGACCACCCCGTGCACTGATCCGCACCGCTGCCGGCAGCCGCCCACGCCGGATGATCGCTGGTTCTTGGCAATCAAGCTGTCCGCGTTGGACACCTTCGTCTTCGCGTCGAGGGATTGAGTCGAGGGGTTGACGTGGAGCGCACCCAACTTCTGGTGTTCGAATATGACAACGACAGCGGCCGTCGCGGCCGGGCTGCTTTCGGGCTCCGCAGAAGATGATGAGTTACCGATCGCCGAGGTGGCCGTGCGCACCGGCCTGTCGAAAGACATGCTGCGCTACTGCGAGAAGATCAGGCTGATCGAAACCGTCGATCGCTCCTCGCCGACACTGCACCCGCCCTGACCACCAAGTGGTCGCCTACGGCTTCGGCGACGTCTACTCCCGTCCCGGCCTCACCCCACCGCAGCGCCAGCTCGTCACCATCGGCATTCTCACTGCGCTGGGCGGGTGCGACCCGCAACTCGAGGTGCATATCAACGCGTCGCTGAACGTGGGTTGAGTAGCGTCGAAATCGTCGAGGCGATTACGCATGCTGCTGTCCATTGCGGGTTTCCCAAATCCCTCAATGCGATGTTCGTCGCGAAGCGCATCTTCGCGCAGCGGAACCTGCTGCCGGTGCAGACACCAGCCGAGTGACTGTGTGGCCTGGCCCGAATGTTCAGACTGTCTGGGACAGTCGACCGATGACCTTACGTCTCGCCAATATTTCTTTCGACGCCAAGGACCCTTTCGCTCAGGCCAGCTGGTGGAACCAGCTTCTGGAGGATTTCACACAGGGCGCACAGGACGGCCCCGGCGATCAAGAATGTGGCCTCGAGGCCGAGAACGGTCAAGCCGTGCTTTTTATCCGGGTGCCCGAGGGCAAGACCGGGAAGAACCGGATTCATCTTTGCCTGACGGCCGTTGAAGGCGGCCGCGACGCGGAGGTGGAGCGACTTCTGGTACTGGGCGCCAAGGTTCACGACGACAGGCGTACGCCTGATGGTCGTGGCTGGGTCGTTCTCCTGGACCCGGAGGGCAACGAATTCTGTGTAGTCCGAAGTCAGCTCGAGCGGGCGGCAACCGCGGACTGAACACGGCCGGGTCCGGGGTACGACCTCCCCTGCCTTCCGGCCGGTAGGCCGGTAGGCCGGTAGGCCGGTAGGCCGGCCCACCTCGAATCCGAGGCGGGTCGGTCGGTGTTCACCTTGCGAGCACCCGGAAAAGAAGGTAGGGTTCCTACCTATTGGAGCAATCGGAGCTCCCCTTCAGGAGATTCTCATGGGTGTCATCGCTTGGATCGTGCTGGGCGCAATCTCCGGACTCATCGCCGAACGCTTGACCGGATGCCACACCGGTGTCCTGATGGCGATCGTCGTCGGCATCGTGGGTGCACTGCTGGGTGGCTTCCTCGCGAAGCTGCTGTTCCATGTGAACTCACTGAACTCGTTCTTCAACCTGAGCACCTGGGTCACCGCAATTGTGGGCGCTGTAGTCCTGTTGCTGATCGTGAGTGCCGTCACGGGACGTAGCCGCAGCCACGTCTGAGGCCGACCCACCGAGCCGTGCCGCTTCCGCAGTGCCACCCGACGGGCGCTCCGGAAGACGAGCACAATGGGTAGGGAGCCGACCTAGCTGATCGGTCGGCTCCCTGCCGTCGGTTCGGGCGGCCCGCGAAAGGATGCAGATGGCTCATCTCACCGCCCGTCATTTCAAGGGGCTACTGGCAGTGCGCAGCGGTATCTCGGCGTTTGCGCAGCTCAGCGAAAAAGAGGCGCGCATTGCGGGCGGAACCCATGCCCAACATCATGTTCTGCTCGCACTCCGCGGCCACGCCGACATCGCCGGACCAACGGTAAAGGACGTTGCCGCCGCCATGGCCATCTCCAGCCCCAGCGCGGTCGAATTGATCGCACGAATGGTCGGGGTCGGACTGCTGGAAAGGCACGCCGACGACTCAGACGCCCGCATCACCCGGCTCAAGCTGACCACACTGGGGCACCGCCTGCTCCATCAGCTGTCGGAACCGCATCTGCCCAGGCTCCGGGAGCTCATCACCAACGCGTCCGGCCACCTGATCGACTGATCCGGTCGACCATCGGCGGTAGTCTTCCGCGGCCGCAACACCTCATTCGCGAGTCCCAGCGACGTCAGGCAGGAGCAAGCCACAGATGAATTCGAACGAGAGCATCGCCGGTTCGATCGACGAAGAGCACGCGGAGGAAGGTCACAACGACCTTGTCGGCCAGCCCCACGAAGCCGCCATGGAAGGCCCGGTCGCCGAGGCCGAGGCGGTCGCCGCGCAAATCAGTACGGACGAGCAACCGATGGGGACCCTCGGGCGACGGTTCAACCGGAAATCTCCGTTCTTCATCGGCATGACGGCCGCGGCGGGTGTCGCCGTCACCTACGCCTCGATCCAGCTGCTCCTGCTCGCCGGCAATGTCATGATTCTGATCGGTCTCGCCCTATTCCTGGCCATCGGAATGGAGCCGGCCGTCTCCTGGCTCGTGAAGCACCGGTGGCCGCGGTGGGCCGGCGTCGTCCTGATGCTGCTGCTCATTGTCGGAATACTGGCTGGATTCTTCGCCACCGCCATTCCGGCGCTGGTCGGGCAGGTTCAAGAATTGATCAAGAGTGCCCCTGAATATCTTCGGCGCGCCCAGGATCACAGCAGCCTCATCGGTCAGCTCAATGATCGTCTGCATCTCACGCAGAGATTGCAATCATTGATCTCCTCACCGGGCGCGGTCAGCGTGGACGGTATTCTCGGGGCCGGTAAGGTGGTGTTCTCGGCAGTTACCGACACCTTCATCGTCTTGATTCTGACGGCATATTTTCTGGCCGACCTGCCTCGAATTCGAGCCCTGCTCTACCGCATGGTTCCAAACACCCGGCGGCCGAGAGCAATTCTGATGGGTGACGACATCCTGGCCAAGGTCGGCGGCTATGTGCTGGGCAACCTGGTCATCTCGCTGATCGCCGGCGGTCTCACCTTCGCCTGGCTGCTCATCTTCTCGATCCCGTACGCCGCGCTGCTATCGATCATGGTCGCGCTGTTCGACCTGGTGCCGGTGGTCGGCTCCACGATAGCCGGCCTGGTGGTTGCGGCAGTGGCACTCACTGTGTCCCTTCCGGTCTGCTTGGCCACCATTGCCTTCTTCCTGGTCTACCGCTTCGGCGAGGACTACTTTCTGGTGCCGCGCATCATCGGAAGAGCCGTCGAGGTGCCGGCCCTGGTCACCATCGTCGCAGTCCTGATCGGAAGTGCGTTGTTGGGCGTGATCGGTGCGTTGGTCGCGATTCCGATCGCGGCCGCGCTGCTGCTGATCACCCGTGAAGTTCTGTTTCCCAGGCTGGACGAGTCCTGACGGACCCCCGATCACTGATTCAGGACGACTCGCGGCGCCGGGTCGGTGCGCTGCGCTTGACTGTACCTACATACCAACTAGTATGTACAGATGCCCGCAAATAAAAACGCGCGGGAAAAGTTGATCGGCAGCGCCCGGGAGCTGTTGTGGGACAGGGGTTACTCCGCTACCAGCCCGCGGGCAATCCTGGATCACGCGGGGGCCGGTCAGGGGAGCATGTATCACCATTTCGCCGGAAAGGAGCAGTTGGCCACGGCGGCCCTGGAGCTGACCGCTGACGAATTGATCGCCCAGGCATCCGTGGTGCTCGGCGATACGGGATCGGCGCACGACCGGCTGACGGCCTATCTGCTGCGGCAGCGCGACGTATTGCGCGGCTGCCCGGTCGGACGGATGGCCGGCGACCCAGATGTTTTGAACTCGTCGTTGATGCTCGGAGTTCTGTCCGCCACCTTCGAGCGGGTCAGGGCAATCGTGACCGATGTGATCGAGCAAGGCGCGCGCGCCGGGGAATTCAGCGGTGAAGTGGTTCCGCGGGAACTGGCCGACACGGTGCTCGCAGTCGTCCAGGGGGGTTACGTGCTGGCCCGGGCGGCCGGCGACCCAGCTCCCTTCGACCGGGCGGTCAGCGGAGCCGTCGCCCTCCTCGAACAGTCGCGTCGCGAGCCGCCTGGCTCCCCTCCGATCGGCAACCGCCGGCAAGGCGGCACCCGATCGTTGTCCGTTCCGGCAAAGCCGTGACCGGGTCCGGGGCAATCGCCCTGCACTATCCGATCAATCTGCCGGCCGACTACGACATGGCCATCATCCGGGAGCGGATTCGAACCCGCGGTCACGCGCTCGATGATCGGAAAGGGCTGATGCTCAAGGCATATTGCCTACGTGAGGTGGGAGTTGACGAATCTCGCGTCAACCAGTACGCGCCCTTCTACCTATGGGACAGCGCCGCGGCCGCAGCCGACTTCCTCTGGAGCGGAGCCGGGTTCGGCGGGATCGTTGACGACTTCGGCAGGCCCACCGTGCTCACCTGGCTACCGGCCGCCATCGCCCCCGGGCCGGCAGCCAAGGTCGAGGTCTCGAACGCCGTACTCATCCGTCAGCCAATTCCTCCGGGGGCCGATGTGATCGAAGCGGCCAGGGCACTGCGGGAACGGGTCCACTCACGGAGTCGCGACTCCCGGGTTCATTTCGCGCTGGGTGCCATCGACCCGACGACGTGGGAGTCGGTCGAATTCACCACCGTGGCCGGCGCTGGGTACGACCAAGGCAGCGCTCCCGACCGTGTCGACTTCACGGTGGTACATGTCAGTCAACCGACGGTGCACTGACCCGGCCAGCGGCTCGGCCGCGTGGCTGGGCCACGTGCCAGCGGATGCGATCAGTGGGCCTGCGGGCGCCGGAGCACCTCGAAGGACGCTGTCAACGCGAAGTGTCGACGCCCGGCCAGCCCGGCAAACTCCACGCACATCTCGGGCGGCGCGCCCTGCATCCGCAGTGACGTCACCGTATGCAGACCGCCTTCGGAACTGACGATGTCAGCGATCCGCAGCTGGGCGGCCGCGACGGTTTCGACGGCAACTGCCGAGTTGTCCTGGTTCTTCCTCACCGAATCACTCTGGCACCGAGCACCGACAGCGCCGCTTGTTGCTGCCCGACCACCCGATCTTTGGTCGACGGCTGCCCCCAAACATTCGTACCAACCCGGTCGTCCCGGAGCGCGAATCGGCGCAGCGCTTCAGCTGCGCCGACCGGTCACGCCTACACGGTGCGTTGGGTCGGATCCCAATCTTCGGGCAACGAGGGCACCGGGTCGAAGGTTGAATCCACGGCCACGAAGTTGCCGGAATCGATCGATTCTGCGGTGGCGAACATGACGTCCAGAACGTGCAATGCGAGCTTGCCGGTCGCTCGCGCCGGCCCATAGGGACGCCTACCGCGAATGGCCCTGGCCATGTCCACCACGCCGATGCCACGCCCGGCGGAGGTCTCTGCCACGGAGGTCACTTCAGGATCCTCCGAATCCGTCGTCGTCAGACGGATGTCGCCGAAGAACTTGTTCGGATCGGGGGCGGCGATGGTCGCGTCGGTACCCGAGATCTCCAGCACGCCGACCCGGGCCAGCGCCGAGTCGAAACTGAACACCGCCTGCGCCTTGAGGCCACCGGCGAACTCGTACAACGCACTGACGTAGGTCGGCACCGTGACGTCGAACGTCTCACCAGCACGAGCCCCCTGGCCGATTTTGCGAGTCGGCCCGGAGGAAGAGCCCATCGCGGCGACCCGGCTGACCGGCCCGAAAACCTGCGCCAGCGCCGTCAGATAATACGGAGCCATATCGAACAGCGGTCCGCCGCCGGTCTGGTAAAGAAAGTCGGGATTCGGGTGCCAGCGGTGCGGTCCCGCAGATTGGAACACGATCGACGCCGTCAGCGGAGTTCCGATATCGCCGTGCTCGATCATCTTCCGAGTGAGCTGCAGCCCGGGGCCGAGGAAGGTGTCCGGCGCGGTACCGATCAGCAGCCCCGCGGCGTCGGCCTGCGCCACGATCGCCCGCGCCGCGTCCTGCTCTGCGGCGATCGGCTTCTCGTTCCACACATGCTTGCCGCTTTCCAACGCGGACGCCGCGACCGACGCGTGCGCCGCCGGGATGGTCAGGTTGACGACCAGCTCGACGTCCTCCCGAGCCAGCAGGTCCGCCACCGTGCCGGCGCCCGGGACCTCGTACTCGTCGGCTCTGGAGCGAGCCAGTTCCGGGACCAGATCTGCGACGAACCGCACCTCCAGGTCCGGATATTTCGCCATGTTCGCCAGATATTGTTCGCTGATCTTGCCGGCGCCAATCACTCCGACCGTCAGTGGGGGCGCCATCTACAGCCCCTTCGCGAACGCGAAACCGCGGCGGAGACCCTCGAATACATCGCCGGCGTAGTCGTCGAACTCCAGTACCGGGAGTTCCAGGAATTTCGCCGCAGCGACGATCTCGGCCACTGGCATCGCTCCCTCGCCCAGCGGAAGTTGCTCGACGTTGTTCCTGGAGAGCGGACCGTCCTTCAGATGCAACAGGCGCACACGATCACCGAGTCGGGTGATCGCGGCGGGAACGTCCTGACCACCCACCGCTGCCCAGTAGGTGTCCAGCTCCAACACGACGGAGGGGTCGAGCAACTGCGCGAAGACCTCGAACGCCGGCTGGGAATCGATCGACGACTCCCATTCGAACCAATGGTTGTGGTAACCGACCCGAAGGCCGTGCTCGGCCGCCTTCTCGGCAGCTCTGGACAGGTCGTCGGCCACCCCCTGGACGCCCTCCCGGGTGGTCCACCGTGCAGGATCCGTCATCGGGTCCACGACCGTCTGCACGCCGACCAGAAGCGCCGCGTCGAAGATCGCGTCGAGGTCGACACCCTCCGAGGCCAATCGCGCGTGCGCACTCGGCGCGGTCAGTCCGTTCGCCTGGAGGGCGTCTCTCAGCTCTTCCGGATTGGTCAGCAGATCGTAGGGCTCTACCTGGGTCAGCCCGATTCCGGCCAGGGTCGCCAGGGTGCCACGCAGATCGGCTGCGAGTTGGTTGCGAACCGAATACAGCTGGACGGACAGAGCGGGAAGCGTAGCCATGGTGGGTGTCCTTCGTTGCAGTACGAATGATGTGCCTGCAAAAGATACCGCCGGCGCCACAATCGGTTTCCAGGTGGTCGTCCGGACGCGAGATCGTCGGTCAGCGACGGCGGTCCGGCTCTGCATCTGAACGCAACCCGAACACTGCTGCGTCTGAACCCGAACAGCAGTGCCGCACAGTGAGATAAGTCCGGCTCGGACTGCAGCAATAAACTTTTCGCTCGACGCAGTTGGAGGAACAACGATGTTGAAGAAGATGACGATCGTCGGCGCGGTGGCGGCCGTGGCAGGACTCGGCATGGGCGGAGCAGCGTGGGCTCAGTCCGCCGATGCACCGGCGGCGGCATCCGTCGTCAGCGCATCGACAGCTGGTGCGACCACCGCCCCATCCATCACCTCATCCAACGCCGCCCCATCGAGCGCCGCCCCATCCACGGCATCCTCGACAAGCAACCCCACCAAGGCCGGCAAGGGCGCTGCGGCCGGAAAGCACCATCGCGGCAAGGGGCACGGCAACGGTCACCGGAAGAACCAGGACCTGGCCAAGCGACTCGCGGGCGTGAGCCACGCCCAGTGGGTCGGCAAGAACGCCAGGACCGGCGCGTTCGTCACCCATGACGCGGTTCGTGGAACGGTGTCAGCGGCGAGCGCGACCGCCATCACGATCAAGGCAACCGACGGCACCTCGGAGACGTTCACCGTCAATGGTGCAACGAAGGTGCAGATCAAGGGCTCGGCGAAGGCGACGTCCGGAAAGAGGACCGCGGGCGCAATCTCGGCCGTCAAGGTGGGCGACCAGGTCGGTGTGGTCGGCACCGGGGCCGGACCGATGATTGCGACTCACGTGGTGGATCGCGGAACCGGGCACACCCCGAAGTCTGCGGCTCCCAGCTCCGCCGCTCCCACCACCTCCTGAGACGAACAATTAGCTGCTCGGCCAACGGGTTCTCGGCCCGGCGGGACGTCAGGTCAACGACGGCTCGTCGGGTGCCGACAGGCTCAGCACCGCGCCGACGACCGCGGGAGTCGCGGTCAACTCGGCTTCCAGTCGACGCAGCCGGACGGCCAGCCCTGATTCCGGGTCGTCGCCCGCGAGATCGACATCGGCAATCAGGCTCACCTGCCGCGGGCCGACTATCTCCAGTCTGAGGTAGGTCACCCGGTCGATCTCGGGCAGTGCCCTCAGCGCGGCGAGCGTCGCGGCACGGACCCTTGGGTCGGCCACTTCCCCGACCAGGAACCGGCGATTCCGGTTGATCAGGATGACAGCCACCACGCCGAGCAACAGGCCGATCAAGATCGAAGCGACCGCGTCGGGTACCGGTGACCCGGTGAGCGCAGTGGTGCCCAGGCCGGCGGCGGCCAGGACCAGACCGGCAAGTGCCGCCGAGTCCTCGGCGAAGACGGCACGCAACGTCGGGTCGGACGTGGCCAACACGTGTTGAAGCAGATCGCGGTGAAAGCGTGCCGCTTCCTTCTTGGCCTGCCGGACCGACTGCCGGAACGAGATGCCTTCCAGCACGAAGGAAATCGCCAGCACCACGTATCCGACCACGAAGTCCTCAGCCGGCGTCGGATGCAGCAACTGGGTGACGCCATGGGTCACCGACACTCCGGCGCCGGCTGCGAACAGTCCGAGTGCAGCAAACATCGACCATACGTAGGCTTCGCGGCCGTGGCCGAGCGGATGCGATTCGTCTGCCGGGATCTTCGACCGTCTGTCCGCAATCAGCAGGAATACCTCGTTGCCGGCATCCGCCCAGGAGTGGGTGGCCTCGGCCAGCATCGACGACGAACCGGTCAGCACGGCCGCCACCGACTTGGCCGCCGCTATCAGCAGATTGACCGCGAAAGCGATTACCACAGTCGTGAGGGTCTCGGACTTCTCCACCGTGTTCGGGATCGGCAGTCGGGAGGGAGAGCGCGAACTCTCCGAGGTGGGCTCGGGATCGTGGTCGGTCATCGGGAGCTACCTTATTCCTTTCCGGTTCTGGCGCCGGAGAGGAACGAACGCCTGAAGCCTCATGAAAAGGAGCACCACGTTGTCCGTCGATGCGGAACTGTCCAGCCCTGGCCTGTCCGTCGGGATCGTCGGGTACGGAGCCCGACTCGCGTACATCCGGACGCCGGATCGGCATGGTGTCTTCGGTGAGGTCTCGATGGGCTTCGACGACCCGGCTGCGTGGCGCAGCGATCCGTCGTACCAGGGTGCGAGCATCGGCCGCTACGCGAATCGCATCGCCGGCGGGACGTTCGAGGTGAACGGCCGGTCGTTTACCGTCCCGTTGAACGAGGCGAACACCGCACTGCACGGCGGTCCGGCCGGCTTCTCCAGCCAAATCTGGGAGGTCGAGCCCGTCGTCCGGACCGCACACGAAATGAGCGTGACGCTGCGCCGGACAAGTCCCGACGGGGAGATGGGATTTCCCGGAAATCTGGACGTATCTGTCGTGTTCTCGGTCTCCTCCACCGAGCTGACCCTCGACTATCGCGCTGTCACCGATGCCCCGACCCCGGTCAACCTGACGAACCACGTGTACCTGAATCTGTCCGGTTCGCCGAGTTCGATCGCTGATCATGAGCTCACCGTGTTCGCCGACCGGATCGCTGCCGTCGACACCGACTTCATCCCCACCGGCGAGCTGCTCGACCTGACCGGCACACCGATGGACTACCGGACGTCGACTGTGATCGAAAGCCGATGGCGCGCAGACCATCCGCAGATGGTGCTCGTTCGCGGCCACGATCACGCGTATCTTCTCGACGGATCGGGCGGCGAGTACGACGGGCTGCGGCTGGCAGCGGTCGCACTCGAACGCGTGAGCGGCCGGCGACTGGAGTTGTTCACCGACCAACCGTCGGTGCAGTTCTACTCGGGCAACTCGCTGGACGGATCGGTCGTGACCAGGGCCGGCGCCACGTTGCGCCAGGGTGACGCGTTCTGCCTCGAACCGCAGCACCTGCCGAATTCGGTCAACCAGCCCAACTTCCCGGACACCGTGCTTCTCCCGGGCCAGGAATACCGGAACCGGAGCGTCTACCGGTTCACCGCGCAGTGATCCGCGGGTCCTCACCCGCGGTTCTTCCGGCCGAACCTCCGTTCCCGTTCATCGCCCTCGTCTCGCCTTCGCTACCGTCCTTGGTCTTCAGGCCCGTATTCGTTCCATCGTTCCCCGTCATGCCCGGCTCTCACCGGTCACCAGCCAACGACCGCTACCGGTTCGCCAGGCCATGCCGAGGAATCGCAACAGGATGAATGCGGCCAAGCCGGCCCAGACGCCGCCGATGCCCCAGCCGAAGATCAGCGCACACAGGGCAAGCGGAATGTATCCGAGCAGCGCCGAGACGAGGGTGACGGTCCGCAGGAAGCTGTTGTCGCCGGCGCCGATCAAAACACCGTCAAGGGCGAACAGGATTCCGCCGACCGGCATCATCGCCACCAGCCATGGCCACAGCAGATGTGCCTGGTGCGCAACTGCCGGATCCGAGCTGAATACCAACGGGATGACGAACCAGCCGGCCGCAGCAATCGTCGCGAACACCACGCCGGCGGCCAGACCGTACCTGCTGACCCGCCAGGCTGTGCTTTTCGCCGCATGCACGTCTCCGCTGCCGAGGGACGCCCCGACCAGCGATTGGGCCGCGATGGCGAACGAGTCGAGCAGCAGCGCGGTGAAGTTCCACAACTGCATGCCGATCTGATGCGCCGCAAGCTGCGCCGGACCCATCCGGCCGGCCACACCGGCCGCTGTCAGGTACGAGGCCTGGAACGCCGAGGCCCGGAGCACCAGATCCCGACTGATCACCAGCTGTTTGCCCATCACCGCCCATTGCGGCCGACTGGGCACGTGCTGGCGGCGCAGCGCAAGCACGCACAGCCCGCCGCCCGCCCACTGGGCCGCTACGTTGGCGATCGCCGAACCCTCCAGTCCCAACCCGAGGGGGTAGACCAGCAACGGCGACGCGATCGCGGAAAACGTGTTGGCCGTCACGACGATCACGACCGGAGTACGGGCGTCCTGCACACCGCGCAGCCATCCGTTGCCGGCCAGCACCAGCAGTACCCCTGGCAGCCCGAGGATGGCGATCCGCAACCACGAGTTCGCGGCGGCAGCGACCGGCCCATCGCTGCCGACTATGAGGCGAGTGAGCGGTCCCGCCACCAACTCGCCGACGCCGACGGCGATGACGCCCAGAATGATCGCCAACCAGGACGCCTGCACTCCCTCGTTCACGGCGGCATCCCTTCGACCGGCACCGAAGAACCGTGCGGCTCGGCCGGTCGTGCCGTACTCCAAGGACGTGCCGACCAGAGCGAGCAGCGTCATCACAGTCCCGCCGGCGCCCAGTGCGGCCAACGGGACCTGCCCGAGGTGCCCGATCACGGCCGTGTCGACCAGCAGGAACAACGGCTCCGCGGCCAGCACCACGAAGGCCGATGCGGCCAGGGAGACGATTCGCCTGGTCGGGATGTCGGTGTTCGTTACGTCGGGGTTCGTCACCGAGGAATTATCTCCGGCACCTTGCGGTGTGCGCGTCCGTCGAGGGTCGGTCGCCACTCGTCACGTCCATCAGAGATGGTCGATTCGCGGTGGTCGAACCACAAGTGGTCGAGGAGCGTTCGGTTCGCTGGTCGTTCAGAAGTGGTCGAGCAAACCCGAGAAGGAATCGAGCACCAGGACTTTTTCGTCGGTGTGATCTATTTCGGCCCGCTCGAGCACCCAGGTGAGCCGGTGCGGGATGAACACCGCATTCAGGCCGGCGGCTCGTGCGGGAAGGATGTCCGATTTTGGGGAATTGCCGATCATCCAAGTGACCTCGCGGTCGAGGTGATGCCGGACCGCGAGAGCGCGATACACCGCTTCGTCTTTTTCCGGAACGACGTGGATCTCGGAGAAATAGCAAGCCAATCCGGACGCGTCGATCTTCCGACGCTGCTCATCCGGCGCTCCCTTGGTCAGCAGATACAGGTCGTGTCGAGCACGCAACTGCCCGAGGACCTCGACGACGCCCGGCATGAGTTCGATGTCATGACGCAGCAACGCTTCCGCGAGGTTCTCGATCTGACGGACTTCCTCAGCGGTGGCGGTCCGGCTACTCAACTTCTCGAAGGTGATCGCCAAATTTCGCAGAAACGCTTTCGCGCCATACCCATTGTCTGCGATGTTCGCTGCCTCGACGTCGTCCACGATCGAGCGTAATTCCGTGCGGTCCATCGTCGGGTGGGCAAGCCAATCCAGATAGTCCTCTACCACCCGCTCGAACAGGGCATTGTTCTCCCACAGCGTGTCGTCGGCATCGAAGATCAAAGTCAAACGTCGACCGGGCGGTGCAGTGCTTGTCATCCGCCGATTGTGCGGTACGGGAAGTCCCTCGGTCATCCAATTTCGCCCGCAACACGCTGCGGCAGGGTGCTCCGGGTCCACCGTCGTCCCGGGTCCACCGTCGTCCCGGTCCACCGTCGTCCCGAGTCCACCGTGCGCTCCCGTTGGTCGTGGTTGGCCCCGTGTAGGGGCCTTGGACTTCACTTCCGCCACTGCGGTAAGGAAGTCGACCCCGGAATTACGCGCGAATCAGATCGGCTCACAGGCGTCGCCACCGACGGCGCTCACGCTTTGCGGAACTGGGGCAAACGCCGGCGAGACCGATGACCGAGCAACCACCGGCGGCCGCGCAAGCGTCAGGCCGAGCAGGGCGAGCGCTGCCACAACGATCACTGCGATCCCGTAGTCCCGAGCCGTCGCGGCCACGCCTCCGCCGTGCACTACCAAGAACCCGGCGATCACCGCGGGCAGGCCCATGGCGAGGTAAGAAACGACATAGAGAATAGACAGCACACCGGCGCGCTCGTGCGGCCGAGCCACTGCAACGATGCTGCGGATCGCGCCGTGGAACCCGGCGCCGAAGCCGATACCCGCGATGACGGTCCCGAGAAAGAATTCGGTGGTCGAGGAGCGATCAGTCGCCAGCAGCGTGATGGCCACCCCGAGCATCAGTCCGGTGACCCCGGCGAACATCGCCGACCGCGGGGGCCGATTGCGGAAGAGCACGACGGAGGCCGCTCCAGAGGCTGACACCGCGAACAGGGCGAGACCGCCCAGCAGGGCAGAATTGTGCCCGATCAGGTTTCGGACAACTGCCGGGGCGAGTGATCCGTAGAAGCCGAGCAGAGCCCAGATGGCAATCAGGGCCGGCGCGACTACCAGCATCGGCTTGCGAATCGCTGAGGGCAGTTCCAGCGTTATCCGGAGTGAGGAGAGCGCACCGGAACGTGGAGACGCGGTTTCCCGCATGAAGGCCACCCCGATTCCCTGCAGCACGAAGATCACTGACAGCACCAGGTACACCAGGTGCGTCGGCGCGGGTAGATATTGCACGAGCAAGCCCGATCCGAGCGCGCCCAGAGCGGTGCCGATGGGGGCTGCGACGGAATTGGCGAGCGTTCCCTTCGTTCGGTCCAGATCGAGCAGGCCGGCGCCGACCGCAGCCACTGCAGATCCCGTCGCCAAGCCCTGCACGACGCGGATCACCATCAGTTCCCCGACACCTGTCGCGGCCGCGAAAGCCAGCATCGACAGCGCCTGTACGACGATCGCCACGAGCAGGATCGGGCGGCGTCCGATGAAGTCGGACAACGACCCCACCACCAGAAGCGCTACCAGCACCGCGACGGCGTAGACACCGAACACGATCGTGGTGGTGATTGCCGAAAAACCCCATTGACTCTGGTAGGTCGGATAGAGCGGTGTGGGGGCGCTGGAGCCGGCAAGGAAGAAGACCACGATGGAACCCTGGAGATAGAAGGCCATGGAGTCCGGCAGCCGGAACTTCTGGCCCGGCGCATTCGAGGGGAGGGGAACCGGGGAGTGCGACATCGATACTCCAATTTCATTTCATTTGAGTAGATCGGTCTGTCTACTTCATCGACACTAGACAGATCTGTCTGCTATTGTCAAGGCATGATTTCGAGTACCACCGAACGACTCACCGCCCGCGACCGGCTTCTGGTCGCGGCCGATGAGCTGTTCTACGAGGAGGGTCTGCACACCGTCGGAATCGATCGCGTCATCGAGCGCGCCGGGGTGGCGAAGGCCACGCTGTACAACACTTTTGGCAGCAAGGACGAGCTGATCAAGGCGTATCTGACCGCCCGCAAGAGCGCCCGGCAGGAACGCATCACCAGCAAGCTCGTCCGGTACGACACCCCTGGTGAGAAGCTGCTCGGGGTCTTCGACATCCTCGGGGAAATACTCGCGGAGCCGACATTCCGCGGCTGTGCGTTCGTGCGGGCCAGCTCCGAAGTGACCGAAGGCAGCTCCGTCGCCGAAGTGTGCGACAGTTCGCGGGCCTGGGTACGGAAGCTTTTCCTCGACCTCGCTACCGCTGCCGACGCTCGTCATCCGGACGCTTTGGCCGCCAAGCTGGTACTGCTGTACGACGGCGCCATGAACGCGGCCTACCTGGATCATGACCGGGACGCGGCAGTGGGTGCCCGAGAGGTGGCCGAACTTCTGCTCGGAGCCGCGACCGGCTGACCTTCTGCGCGCAGGAGCACGAGTCAGGACAAGCAGTACATCCTCAAGCGTCGACGACGGGGGCTGTCGAAGACTGTCGAAGACGGGAACCGAGCGTCAGACCAGAGCGGGCTCGGCGACCTTGGGTGCTGGAATGGTGATGACGGTGAACAACTTCTCCAGTGCCGATTCCACTTCGGCCTTCCAGCCGATGCCCGCGGCCAGTTCGAAACGCAGCCGCGGATAGCGGCGGTGCGGCGCAATGTCGGTAAATCCCACCGCCCTGGCGAACTCGGCCGGCAACAGACACTGCGGCACTTCATCAGGTCCTCGCCCGCCGGATCGGCCGAAAGCCCGATTCTTCGAAGAATCCGCCGGACCGTCCTCCAGGCCGAACAACTCGATCGCCCGCACCCCGCGACTGGTCAGCGCACTGACCACACCATTCATCAGAAACCTCGCCAATCCCTGGCCGCGGAACTCCGGCAGGATGCGGGCGGTGGTCAACAGCACTGCGTCGGGTGACACCGGGCCGGTCGGAAAGGTGGATGCTCCCGGCACCGCGGTCGGTGGCGCGTAGAGCGCGAAGCCGGCCGGCTTGTCGTCGACTGTCACGATCTGACCGGCGGAGCCCCAGGTCAACATCACTCCGGACAGCCAGACTTCTTTCTCGAAACCGGCTTGCCCGGGGTCGAGCGTTGCCACCGCCGACGACGGCAGCTCCCAGTTCACACAGGAACGGCACCGTTCCGGCAGGTCACCGACGGAGGAGATGGATAACGGCACCAAGGCTCGGTTCACCGGCGTCGTCTCCGTCCGTCTCGCGCTTCTGTTTCGCGGTTCCGTCTCGTGCTTGGGTTTCGCGGTTCCGTCTCGCGGTTCCGGTTCGCGCTTGGGTGAGGCCCTGTACGCATCACGTCCGCGCCGAGGGCGCGAAGGCTCCGTCCACTGAAGAGTAAATGGCTCCGCACCCCCAGCCGCAAACCAGCGGGGCCAGAACCACCGGAGCGAGCACCAGCCGCGAAGAACCCGGTGTGGACCCCAGGCCGAGAACCGGCGGGACGGACCTGTCAGGCTCGCATCGACCCCTCGGAGTGCTCCTGGTGCAATCAGTGGATCCGCACCCCACCCAACCAGGTGCCCCGAACCGACGCAGACCGAACCCGGCTCGCAGGAGCGGCGGTCAGGTCGGCGCTCAGCCAGACCAGGTCCGCCGCGTGGTCCACGGCCAGTCGGCCGGCATGGTCTCGAAAACCTTGCATCGCAACAGCTCTCGTGTATGCCGCAAGGGCCTCGCGTAGGTTCAGTCGCTCCTTCGGATACCAGCCCCCGACAGGTGATCCGTCCGGCGTCTGTCTGGTGACCGCCGTGGCAATTCCCTCCAGGGGGGACAGTTCGGTGACCGGCCAGTCGCTGCCGAAGCTCACGGCGGTGTTCCCAGCCACCAGCGAACCGATCGGATACTGCAGGGCTGCGCGTTCGGAACCGATTCGCGGAGTGGTCAGGATCTCCTGTAGCGGGTCCGGCTGCGCCCACAGCGGCTGGAAGCAGGCGATGACACCGAGGGCGGCGAACCGACCGAGATCAGTCGGGTCGATCACCTGCAGATGGGCGATGACGGGGCGCAGATCCAGGCGGCGGATGACGTCGATCGACTGCTCGATGGCGCCGAGCGCATCGCGGATGGCCGCGTCGCCGATGGCGTGCAGGTGCACCTGGAAGCCGGCGGCCGAGAAGGCGGCGACCGCAGCATCCAACTCCCGACGATCCCAATTCGGCACACCGTGGCTGTGGGCGCAGTCCACGTACGGCTCCAGCATCGACGCGGTGCCTGACTCGATCACCCCGTCCACGAAGAACTTGACCGTGTTGGCGGTGAGCCTCGGTTGTCCGGCCTGAGAAACCTGCCCGGCTGGAGAAATCTGCCCGACCCGGGAAACCCGCCCCGTCCCGAAAGGCGGCCCCACCCCCGAATGCTGCCCCACCCCTGATACCTGGGCGACCTTGTCGCGTAAGCGCCGGAACTCATCCGGCTGGTCGCGCCAGCAGGCTGGATCGGCTCGTAGGGCGAGGTTGACGCCGACGTGCAATCGGCCCGCTGCCGCGGCGCTCAGGTAGGTGTCGACGTCCGGCGGATCGACCCACGCATCCTGGATCCAGGTGATGCCTGCCGCCGCACACTGCGCGGTGGCGTCATCGATCGCCCGCAGCTGTAGGTCACCCTCGGGCGCCGGCATCACCTCGAAGATCGGACCCGTTGCACCCCACTCGCGCAGGGTTCCGACCGGGCTGCCGTCGGATCGACGAACGATCTGCCCGTCATGCGGGTCCGGCGTACCGGCCGTGATGCCGGCCAGTCGGAGCGCTTCGGAGTTGCACCAAACGGTGTGATAGTCGCTGCCGTGCAACACAACTGGTCGGTCGGGAATGATCGCGTCGAGCCAGTGTGCGTCGAATACCCCGTCGGTGGCCAGCGAGAGATCGAACCCACCGCCGTAGACCCACGACGCCTGCGGGTGGTCCGCCGCCCAGCCCTGGACCCCATCCAGGATGGCCTCGATGCTGCCTCCACGCACCGGCGCGTATCGGGCTTCCAACCCGGCCTGCAACGGATGGGCGTGCCCATCGGCGAACGCCGGCAGCAGGGTGCCGCCACGCAGCTCCACCCGCTCCGTGTTCGCTGGAACCTCGAGATCCGCTCCAACGGCTGCGATTCGGCCGTCGGTGGCCAGTAATTCCGCCGCCCGAGGTGCGGGCCAATCGGCCGGACTCCACAGGAGACCACCCGTGAACAGGACACTCGTCAAGCCGTGCTCCCCTCGCGCGAGCCCGTTCGGCCCAGGGGACGGGCCGCGCTGACATCGTCACACGCTGGGCGGCGGAGAATGAACAATCGAGCCGAGCGTGCAGAAGCCGCGGCGACGGACCGATCCAAGGACATCGAAGATCTGGTGCGGTGGCTGCGGGACACCGACCTGGCCATTGTGGAAAGCATTCTGCAGACCGCGACGACCGCGGAGGCGACCACCGCGATCATGAACATGGTCACCCACCTTGACCCTTCCCGGATCGCCGCGCAGCCGGTCGCTGGTCGGTCAACGGCCTGCTGCGTCGCTGGGCATTGGTATGACGCGGTGGCCGCCCACGTTGTGATCGGCGACGCGTTCGATGACGTGGCGCTGATCAGCAGGTCTTGAGCATCGCCGTCCGAGTCCCCTAGAAAAGCGAGACGCTCCCGCTTTACCGGCAACGGCACTGCACCGGCGCGGAGCGGTGAATCAGCCGGCGCGGTGGGCCGCGAAGTAGTCGGTTAGCGCGTCTCGCATGATGGCGCTGACGGTGCGTCCCTGTTCTGTGGCGAGCGCGTCGAGCTGCTGGTTGGTTGCGGCAGGCAACCGAACCTGCCGGGTCGCGGAGTGCTCCCCCGGCCCGGCGTCCGGGTCGATGCTGGGTCGGCCCCGGACCATCCGATCCAGCTCGGCGGCGCCGCCGGCGGCCTGCTCCAACATCTGCCGACCGTGCGCCGCAGCTGCAGCGCCGTGCAGCACCGTGCCCCCGGTGGCCTTGCTCAAATCCATCTTGTGCTCGGCCCAATCGGCCGCTGCCTGGTACTCCTCATCGGTTCTCATCCCTGCTCCTCCATCAACGCCAAGTGCTTCGGACGGGCCAGCATCACGTGGAAGACGTGCACCCCGCGGGGCGGCAACATCTCCACCATCACTTCCAACAACGGTCCCCCCAGCTGCCGGGGCGGCCCGATGAACAGGTCCGGCCGGACCCCGCCCGGAACCCTCGGTTCGTCGAATCCGCCGCGGTGGAAGTAGGAATTCATGATCGCGTACAGCGCATCCTCCCTCGGCACCTTGTGCTTGTCGGCACTGTCGGACCAGGTGATCGCCATTCTACTAATGTAGTGCACAAATCGTGAATGTGCAATACATAAAGACGGCCGTCGTCGTGACATGTGGGCCCATCCGCAGCGGCGACCGCTGATGTGCCGCAGTCGTGAGCCTGCGGGTGGTAGGCCTCACTGTAGCTAGGTGAGCTAGTTTTTGACCATGCCCCGCCTGGTGCTCGGCAGCGGCCGGCAGCAGCGAATCATCACTGGAGAACGGAAGCCTCAATGCGCAGCGTTGTCATCGAATCCTTCGGCCGGCCCGGCGATGTACTGACCCTGGGCGAGCGGCCGACTCCGGAACCGGCAGCAGGACAGGTGCGGATCCGGATGACGGTGTCACCCATCCACAACCACGACCTCGCCATCGTCCGAGGGGTCTACGGGTACAAACCCAAACTCCCCGCCGTACCGGGCACGGAGGCCGCCGGCGTCATCGACGCTCTGGGTGCGGAAGTTTCCGGTGTCCAGGTCGGTCAGCGGGTGACGATCGGGGGAGCCACGTCCACCTGGGCGGAGTACTTCCTGGCTCCCGCCGCCAGACTGATCCCGATTCCCGATGCGATGCCCGACGAGGTCGCCTGTCAGCTGGTCGCCATGCCGATGTCCGCCATGGCGCTGCTGGAGGATCTCGACCTTCGAGCAGGGCAGTGGATGATCCAGAACACCGCCAATGGCGCCGTGGGGAAAACAGTCGCAATGCTCGCGAAGGCCCGAGGGGTGAACGTGGTGAATCTGGTCCGGCGGGATCGGGGTGTTGCAGAGTTGGCTGCACTAGGCATCTCGAATGCCGTCTCGACCGAGCAGGAAGGCTGGCGGGCAAGGGTTCAGGAACTGACCGCGGATGCACCGATCGTGCGGGCAGTGGACTCGATCGGCGGGAACGCTGCCAACGACATCCTGGATACCGTGGCTCCGGGCGGCCTGCTGATGTCGTTCGGCTCGATGTCCGGGAAACCGCTGCAGATCGGCGTCGACAATCTGTTGTTCAAACAGACCACGGTGAAAGGCTTCTGGGGTTCCGAGCGGATGAAAAACACCAATGCCAAGGACACCGCGCGGATGGTGGGCGAACTGATCGGTCTCGCTCTTGCCGGAGATTTGCGACTGCCGGTGGAGGCGAAATTCGACCTGGCCGACGCCGGTGCCGCAGCAGACGCGAGCGCCGTTCCGGGCCGCAGTGGCAAGATCGTGCTGACTGCCTGAACCCCGACCCGGTCGATCGAACCCTGAGCCGGCTCGGGCGGCCCACCCGGTCCCCCAAGCCCAGTTGCCCGAATCCGGTCGGCCAAGCCGGTCCACCACCCGATCGCTGGACCCGGTCGCTGTGCCCTCGGCCAAGTCCCTCGCGAGTTATGGTTCGTTGGTGCCCCATCCACCGACCGCGACGCTGAGTTGGTGGCAGTCGGCGGCCTTGGCGGTAGTGCTCTTCGCAATCACGTTCGCGCTGGTTCGATCCGGCGCACCATGGGCCCGCAGAATTGCGCCATTCCTCAAAGAAGCCGGCATCGTCGCGCTGTTGTTCGGGCTGTGGCAACGGGCGGGCCAGCTGTCCCAACACAGCACCGCGGCGGCTTTCGACCGTGGCCGCTGGATCAACGACGCGGAGCGGTTCGTCGGTCTGCCGAACGAACGGTCGCTTCAACTGACATTGGTCGACCACCCGTTGGCCGGGCAGTGGGCCAACCTGTACTACGCGGTCATGCATCTCAGTAGTACCGGAGCGATGCTGTTCTGGCTTTTCTGGCGCCACCGCGAGAGATATTCGCCGGTCCGAACGATCCTCGCCTTATTCACCGGTCTCGCACTGATCGTCCAACTCGTCGCGGTCGCTCCGCCCAGATTGATGCCTACGCTGGGATTCTTCGACATCGGCGAGCGCTACGGACAGTCCGTGTACGCCAATGCCGACTTCAGTGCGCAGGCGCTGCTCGCCATGCCATCGGTACACATCGGTTGGGCCGTCATGGTGGCCGCGGCGGTCGTCTGGGCCGGCGTGGGCAAGTGGCGTTATCTCATCCTGCTGCACCCGCTGCTCACCCTGTACGTCATCACTGCGACCGGCAACCACTGGTGGTTCGACAGCTTGGCCTCGTTGATATTGCTGGCCGGGATCGTCGGCGCGCGGCTGGTCATGCTGCGGCTGACCCGACGGCGAAACGGGCGGCCCGGAAAGGGCACAACGCCTGAAGGGAACGCACAACCCGCGGCTCGGGTCAGTCAGCCCGTCGCGGAGCCGGTTCCCGCCGCTCCCTGAGTTCCGCCGAACCCCCAGCACCGCCGAACCCTCAGCACCGCCGAACCGCAAGTCCGTCGGAGTGCCCTGTCGGCAACTCCGGCCGGCGCAGCATCGCGGCGGCGATCACCACAACGGCGGCCAGCAACGACCATCCGGCGAACAGTAGAACGAAGGCGACCGCCACACAGGCCATCGCGGCCAGGACGCGGGTCCCGCCGCTCAGAATCCGGGCCGCGGCCGCCGTGCTGCCGAGGTAGACCGTGACGAACAGGGTCGTCGGAACGGCGACGAGCTCCGCGGTGTTCACGATCCCGGCTGCCACCGCCGCCAGCATCCCGAGCCCGACGGCAGCTATGGCGAACTGCAGGCGATAGTCGCGGCCCCGCAGCGCGCCAGGTCGGTCGGGTTCTGCGGTTGCCTTGCCCGGCGAGCGTCGGACGGGTGCGCGCAATTGGGCGATCAATGCCGCGGCTCCGGAAAGGTAGGCATTGGTGGCGGCCAACGTGAGAGCGAGCGCGGCGAGGGCCGCAATCGCCGGACCGGCCTTCCCGATGGCGACCCGCAGAAGGTCACTGAGCGGCACTGCGGTGCCCGCGCGGGAACCGAGTACCGCCACCGTCGACACTGCCAGCGCGAGATAGAGCACCGTCGTCGCGGCGAAAGCGATCGTGATGACTCGTGGGAGCTGCCGCTTCGGGTCGGCCAGCCGGGACACCATCGGGGCGATCGCCTCCCAGCCGACGAACGAGAGCATCAGCACCGACGCCGCACTTCCGACGGCAGACCAGCCGTGCGGCGTGAAGGGATGCCAACTTCGCGCATCCGCGGCATGGGCGGAACCGACGACCGCACCGGCGACCAGGACGACGAGCAGCACCACCAGGGCGAGCTGCACCGAAGAGCTTGCGCGCGCTCCGGAGAGGGTGAGCGCAACCACAACCACCAACAACAGAGCGGCCACCGCAACGCCGATCGCCTTGCCGCCGCCGAACAGCACCGCGACGTAAATCCCACCGATCAAACACACCACCGGCGCCCCGAACACCACGCCCGAGACGAAGCACCACGCCACCGCTTTGCCGGACCGCACACCAAGGCCCGCCGTTGTGTAGGCGACCACTCCGTTGCCCGCTGGGAACCGCGTGCCCAGCGCGGTGAACACCCGGGCCAACATCGCCGACAGAAGCAGGAGGCCGACCCAAGCGAGAATCGAAGCGGGTCCGGCCAACGACGCGGCCAGGCCCGGCAGCAGCAGCAGGCTCGGGCCCAGCAGGGCTCCGATGTAGAGAGCGGTGGCTCGGGAGGTGGTCAGCTGCTGCGAACCTGGCATGACGTCAGCATGACCGAAATGGGCCGGCACGCGATGCTGAATGTGCCATCTAAAACCCCTTCCAACGCAAGAAAATTCTCATGGACGAGCGCTATGGTCACATTCATGCCGGACATCGCGCACGACAAGACCGATCGCGCCATCCTCGCCCGCCTGCAGGCAGACGGCCGAATCGCCAACGTCGACCTGGCCGATGCAGTGGGCCTGTCTCCGTCCTCGTGTCTGCGACGTACGAAGGCGCTCGAAGCGGACGGACTCATCGCTCGGTACCGGGCCGAATTGGATCGCCAGCGGGTTGGGCTCGGGCTCACGGTGTTCATCTCCCTGAAGGTCAACCAACACTCTCGGGAAACCTCTCGGCGCATCGAGTCGGCCCTGACTGCCATTCCGGCCGTCGTGGCCTGCTACGTCGTCTCGGGCGAAGCCGACTTCCTGGTAGAGGCAGTGGTGCCGAGCCTGGCCGAGTACGAGTTGCTGCTGCTCGACCGGATCCTCGCGATCGATGCCGTCAACGACGCTCGCAGCACTTTCGCGATCCGGACAGTGCTGAGCTCCGGGCCGTTGCCGGTCGACCAGGTGGGTCGGCCTTGACCCTCACACCGTGTCAGGCCCGACAGTAGGAGGCGTCATGTTCACCATCGGAGATTTCGCCGGCCTCGGTCGGGTCTCGATCCGCATGCTGCGTCATTACGACAGCATCGGCGTCCTGAGCCCGGCCGCGGTCGACCCGGTCAACGGCTACCGCCTCTACAACGCGGAGCAGTTGTCCCGACTCAACCGCGTGCTCGCCCTCAAGGACCTCGGATTCACCCTCGCGCAGGTGCGTTCGATTCTCGAGGACAGGCTCGAGGCGGCCGAGCTACGGGGCATGCTGCGTTTGCGTCGAGTCGATTTGCAGGCCCAACTGCAAGCCGATGCGGCCAGGTTGACCGGAGTCGAGGCGAGACTCCGCATCATCGAAAGTGAGGGCACCATGAGTACCAAGGACGTCATTCTGAAACCGGTCGATCCGGTCCGGGTCGCCGAGATGACCGCAACTGCAGCAACGTTCGAGACCGCCGCCATCGGCCCAGTGATCCAGGCGCTCTATCCGCGACTGATGCAGAACCTGTCGGCTGCGAGCATCCAACCGACCGGCTACGGCATCGCGTACTACGAACCAAACGAGCGGGATGACTCCGTGATCATCCACGCCGGAATCATGGTCGGTGCAAAACCCTTGTCGGAAAAACTTTTTCACATCGTCGAACTCCCGAATGTGCCCACTGCCGCCACCCTCATCCATTCCGGTTCGATGGATCACGTCGAAGCCAGCTATCAGGAACTGGGGCGTTGGATCGAGGTAAACGGCTATCGCAGCAACGGCTTCGCTCGCGAGGTCTACCTCGACTACGACCCGGAGAATGCCGACAACGGTGTGACCGAACTGCAGATTCCGGTCGAGAAGGCCTGACGCGACGGGTGACGCGGCCTGGACGAAACTTTCCGTCTCGGCCGCGCAGCCCGATCACTCGTCGGGATCACGGATCTCGTCCCGGATCCAGCCGATGTATCGTCGCGCCGATTCCCGGACGACGTCCGCTCCCCCACTGTCGATCACCGAGCCGTCGAAAGCGCCATAGATCCGGTCGAACGTCAAAGGCTCCACCGCGGCGGCGATCCGGCGCACCAACCGCTCGGGCAGCGGGATCAGATTCGGGTAGCTCCGCATGAATGACACGTGCGCCAAATCGTTGTTGACCATCATCGTGTCGCCCACCAGCAGCACCCCGCGTCCGTCGGCACCGGCCGGCCAATGCAGGACCGAGCTGCCGGGAAAGTGCCCTCCGCACTGAACCATCCGAAGCCCGGGCACGACTTCCACTGCGCCGCTCCACAATCGGATGACGTCGTCCGGGCGTCGGATCCATCGTCGGTCGGCTTGACCGTAGTACACCGGTGCACCCTCGAACGCCTTGCTCCAGGAAATGGAGGCCCCGACGAGGTGCGGATGACTCGAAGCTATCGCCGCGATGCCGCCCAGATCGGACGCCGCGTTGATCATCTGCTGGTCGAGGAAACCCAGTGGCTCCCAGAGCACATTGCCCGCGGGCGTCCGGATCAGCAGCCCGCGCTGCCCGATGCCGAACGACGGAGTGACCCGCAGGGCGAACAGATCCGGCTCCAGCTCGGTGAAGGCTCCCGTGTGATCGGCGGTCAGCTCTTTGGCGGAGGTCCAGAGTTGGCCCTGCGGCGGGACATACTGCCGCTCGTCGCTGCAGATCGCACAGCGCGCCGGTGGTCGAGAGGTGTTGGCGTGTTCGACGCCGCAGGCACGGCAGATCCACACCGTCATGCTGACCACACCGTCACAAGGACCGCTCCGTCATAGGAACTCACCGTCATAGGAACCCACCGTCGCACGCCCTCCACCGTCACAAGGATCACCGTCATGGCGGTCCCAGGCCTGTTCCGCCGGCCGGGCCGAAGACCGCCGGTCCCATCGAGAGCGGTGAGCGGGGCTCACAATTCATAATCCAGGATCAACAGTCCGTGCTCCACCAAACCCGTGCCGGACAACGCAGCCAATGCGCCGGTTCCTGACCCTGGCACCACGGCGGCGTCGCTCAGGGTCGGAAATCCCTCACCCATCGAAGCCCGGTGTTCGAGCACGAACGAACCTTCCGCGCCCTCCAACGCCCCGACGATCCGTTCCTGGGCCACGTAGGACGCACCGCGTCCGCCCCGGGTGGTGAGAGCGTGCCCGGTGGCGGCGGCCACCAGTTCGGGACCGGTGTAGGTCTTCGCCAGTTCGACGACTCCGCTGTCCGGTCCACCGGGGACCGTATCGTTCGAGATGCCCTCCCACTTGTCCAGATTGAACGGCGCTTCGAGGTGTTTGGTCATGTGCCCAAGCATCTCAACCGGACCGGGATCGCGCCACGGCAGTCCGGATCCGCCCCGTCCTGCGGGTCGAACGAACCACAGCCCGTGCCGTGCTGACGGTAAGATCAGGCGATCCGCCCCGGCCCCGATCCCACCCGTGCACGTTCGGCGACCAGCCGGCGGCGGCGAAGAGGCGAGGAAGAGCCGCATGACCGGGAACAGCCTGGACCGACATATGCCCCTGTATGCGCAGCGCACTGCGGGCATGCGAGCTTCGGCAGTCCGGTCGTTGTTCGCGGTGGCCAACCGTCCCGAAGTTGTTTCGCTGGCCGGCGGAATGCCCTATCTCCAGTCACTTCCGCTGGAGAGCCTCGCCGCCGAAGCCGCCCAACTGGTATCCGAGGACGGCCTGGTTGCCCTGCAGTACGGGTCCGGCCAGGGCATCGCCGCATTGCGCGAGCAGATCTGCCAGGTGATGGCGCTCGAGGGCATCAGTGCCCATCCAGATGACGTCACCGTCACGATCGGCTCCCAGATGGCGCTCGACCTCGTCACCCGCGTCTTCTGCGATCCGGGTGATGTGATCCTCTGCGAGGCGCCTTCCTACGTTGGGGCCCTCACTACTTTTGCCTCTTACCAGGCGAACGTCGTGCATATCGAAATGGACGAGGACGGCCTGATTCCGGCCGCCGTGTCCGCAGCGATATTCACCTGTCGAGAGGCGGGAAAGCGGATCAAGTTCCTGTACACAATTCCGAACTTCCACAATCCGGCCGGCGTCACCATGTCCGACTCGCGGCGACTGGAACTGGCCGGGATCTGCCGGGAGGCCGGCATTCCCATCCTCGAGGACAACCCCTACGGGCTACTCGGTTTCGATGACAAGATCCGGCGCGCCATTCGCGCCGACGATGCCGACAATGTCATCTATCTCGGCTCGTTCTCCAAAACCTTCGCACCTGGGCTGCGGGTGGGGTGGGTATTGGCACCGCACGCCGTCCGAGAGAAGTTGGTGTTGGCCAACGAAAGTGCGACTCTGAATCCGCCGGTGTTCAACCAGATGATCGTTTCCCGTTATCTGGCCAACTTCGATTGGCAAAGCCAGGTGAAGGCTTACCGGCACACCTATGCGGAGCGATGCGACGCGATGATTTCGGCGCTCGAGACCCACATGCCGGCCGGTACCACCTGGACGAAGCCCGAAGGCGGTTTCTTCGTCTGGGTGACGTTGCCCGAGGGTTTCGACACCGCGGCGATGCTGCCACGAGCGGTCACCGCCCAGGTCGCCTACGTACCCGGAACCGCCTTCTATGCCGACGGTCTGGGATCGAGGCAGATGCGCCTGTCCTTCTGCTTTCCCACCCCGGAGCGGATCGTGGAGGGTATTCGCCGGTTGGCATCCGTGCTGGAGAGCGAACTCGACGTGATGCGGACGTTCGGCGTCTACGGCCATGGCGCCGCGGCACCAGCGCACCGGGCGATCCGTGGCCCGTCGTCGCCGGCTCCCGACATCTACTGATTCGTGCTGCAGCTCATTCCGCTCGAGCTTTTCCGAACCGTTGCCATTCCAGGGAGTTTGAATTCATGACGGATCGCCACGTAGTGGTACTCGCCGGCGGACTCACCCATGAGCGCGAGGTTTCGCTCCGCTCGGGGTCGCGGCTGACCGAGAGTCTTCGGAGGCAGGGGCTCGAGGTCACGGTGCGCGACGCGGACGCCGCCCTGCTGCCATGGCTGATCAGTACCAAGCCGGACGCAGCGATCATCGCGTTGCACGGGGGACGCGGGGAGAACGGCGCAGTGCAAGGTGTTTTGGAGTTGGCCGGCGTTCCCTACCTCGGCACCCGATCGCGGGACTGCCGGCTGTCCTGGGACAAGCCGACCGCGAAAACGTTGGTGCAACGGGCAGGTTTCGTCACACCCAACTGGCTGACGCTGGCGCACAACACGTTTCGCGACCTCGGTGCTGCAGCGCTGATCGACGCTCTGGTAGAGCATCTTGGCTTGCCGCTGATGCTGAAGCCGCATCAGGGCGGCTCGGCACTCGGAGCCACCATGGTGACCGCCGCGGCCGAGGTACCCAGTGCCCTGGTCCAGGCCTTCGCCTACGGCGACGTTGTGCTGGTCGAACAGTACGTCGAAGGCATCGAGATCGCCGTCACCGTGATCGACGGGGCGGACGGCCCGCGCGCGCTGCCGCCCGTCGAGATCGTTCCGGACAGCGGGGTCTTCGACTACGAATCGCGGTATACGGCCGGGCTGACGACCTATCACACCCCCGCCCGGCTGTCGCCGGAGATAGCCGCGGCCGCGACAGATCTTGCCATCGGCGCGCACAGAGCGCTTGGCCTGCAGGATATTTCACGTACCGATGCGATCATCGATGCGCAGGGCAGAGTGCAGTTCCTCGAGGTCAATGTCTCCCCCGGGCTGACCGAGACCTCGATGTTGCCGATGTCGGTAACCGCCGCCGGCGAAGATCTCGGTGTCCTCTACGCCCAGCTCATCGAACAGGCCATTTCCAGGGGCTGACACCGTTGGCGTCCGGCTTCCGACCAACCGCAGCCGGAAACGTCGAGCAGGTGTCAGCGCTGCGAGCCGGTCACCGACCAACCGCAGCCGGCAACGTCGAGCAGGCGTCAGGCGCCCGCTCGCCGCTCCGTCGATCTCACTTCCGGCCGGCAATCTCACTTCCGGCCCGGCGACCAGTTCAAGCCCCAGTCGTAGGCACGATCCAGGACGGACTGCCCGCCATTGATGTACTGAACCTCACGCTTGATCGTGAGTTCGCTTCCGGAATTCACCAACTGAGCCACTGCGCAGATCCGGGCCGCCTGGTTCGTCGCATCCAGACGCACCTCGATCTGCGGACCGTTGATCGGCGTCAGGGTGACGACGCCGTCTACGGTGGCCCAGTTCGGGGCGCCCTCGTAGATCATCGCGAATATCAGCACCCGGCGGAATCGACCCGGTTGGTCGAGGTTGATGGACATGTTCTCGCCGGTTGTCACGGCGCCGGTTCGGTCGTCGCCGTCCAGCATGATCCAGGGCTTCTCGGTCAACGCTCCGAACGAGTTTCCCAGCGCTTGGATGACGCCTTCGGTCCCATCTGACAGTTCGTACAGACAACCCAGGTCCAGATCGATGCCCTTGGTGGCAGCCACTGCGAGTCGCTTGAAGAAGCCACCACCGGCCGGCGCATTCTGCTTTCCGGTCGACCAGTTGAGATTGATGCGGATCGTGCCGGTGGCCCCGCCTGACTTCGTCAAAGACACCTGAGGTGTCGACGAGGTCAGGGTCACCTTCTGCAAGGAGACAGCTCCCGCACTCGCGCTTCCGCCCAGAGCCGCGGTGGGCTGGTAGCCGGCCACAGGCGGCTGCGGGACGGGTGGCTGCACGACCGGCTGCTGCACGACAGCTTCCGCTTGGTCCGGTGGGGTGTACCAGGAAGGTATGGCGTCCGACGGCCCATTGTTCGGCTCCGGGTCGGGCTCACTGGGTCGACGTCGGGTGTAGTCGATCGCCATCTCGTCCACTCCTGTCGTGGCTGGAAATATGTCGGGCAGCGCCGGACAGGTGTCCGAGGCGACTGCTGCCCCGATGTCAACCGGCGGCGCGTCATCGGGGCAGCGGGAGGACGGTGGGAATCAGATGTTGACGCCGAAATCTCTGGCGATTCCCGCCAGTCCGCTGGCATAGCCCTGGCCGATCGCACGGAACTTCCACTCGGCGCCGTTTCGGTACAACTCACCGAAAACCATCGCCGTTTCCGTGGAAGCGTCTTCAGTGAGGTCATAGCGGGCGAGCTCGGTGTTGTCGGCATTGTTGACGACGCGGATGAAAGCGTTGCGTACCTGCCCGAAGGACTGCTGGCGGGTGTCGCCTTCATAGATCGACACCGCGAATACCACCGATCCGATGGTTGGCGGAACCGCCGACAGATCCACCTTGACCTGCTCGTCGTCGCCCTCACCCTCGCCGGTCAAATTATCGCCCTGGTGCTCGATCGACCCGTCAGGGGAACGCAAGTTGTTGAAGAACACGAAATGCTGATCGGAGACGATCTTGTGGTCTTCGCCGAGAGCCAACGCACTCGCATCGAGGTCGAAATCGACTCCGGTGGTGGCTCGGGCATCCCAGCCCAGGCCCACCATGACGGACGTCAGATTCGGGGCAGCTTTCGTCAGCGAGACGTTGCCACCCTTGGTCAGGCTCACACCCATTGCCGGCTCCTTTTACATCATTCGGCGAGCAACGCACGTTCGGCGCTGCTGTCTTCGTCGACTTCGGAACAACGCCGACGTAGCGGAAACGCTGTGGTACTCCTGTGGTACTCCTGCAACGTGCAGCGCGCCCGTAAGTTCCCGGACCTCACGCCACAAGCACCGGTAGCACGAAACGCTACACGGCAGAATTCCGGCTCTTCAAGGGAAGGCTGTCCTGGAAGCCCTCCGCTCTGTTGGAGCTCCTGACCAGCGCAACCTCGCTTGTCGTCCCAGCCGTCTCACCATTCACCGGGGCGACGCCCGTCCGGCGCCGCCGTAAGATTTGGGGTGATGTCCAGAAGCTGGTCGGGACGCCTTACCCGGCGCCCGCAGGATCAAGCCGCACAGGCCGCGCAGGACGGTGCTGTAGCGGCTTTCCTCGACCTGGACAATCGGCAGTCGTATGTCCGGGATGCCATCGATGCGGCCACCGAAGGCGCGCTCGGAAGCTCGGCGCTGGCACGAGAATGGGAGCCTCTCCAGCAACGCGCCTTCGAAGCGTCGGCCAAGTATCTGGCCACCGCAGAGTCGCATTCGCTGCTGGACTCCGCTGATCGTCCGACAGGTGTGGATCCCTCGGCGGCGGCAGCTGCCTTCACCGCCGTACATTCGCTGCTGGCCGACGCCGCCGTAGCAGTGGACACGTTCTACCGCAACCATTCCGACGATCTGGAGAAGGCCAAGTCCCTCAGGGCCGCCACTCCGCAGATCTCCGCGGAGGCCCGAGCAGTTGCGGTGGCCGCTGAAACGAAGTTGACCGAGGCGGATCGGGACGGGTTCGCTTTTCCGAGCGTGTTGTCGGTGGCCGGTGAGCTGGTCGCGGCCCTGTCCGCACTCAAGACTGCCGAAACGGTCGGTTCGCCGCTCGAGATTCGCCATGCCGCTGCTGCGGTCCATTCGGCGGCCGGATCCGTCGGCGACAAGATCACTGCCGCTCGACTACTGGCAACCACCGTGCACAGCTCGACGAGCAGCGTCAAGACCAGGATCGAAGCGGTCGTCACACGACTGGAATCGCTGCCGTCGAACCGCTCTGCATTGCTGCGTGAGTTCTCGGCAGCTTGCTCGGCCGACCTGAACGGCGCCGACGACCGGGCACGAAAATCGCTCGAACAAGCGCGGTCCGAGTACGCCGCGGCACAATCTGCGCAAGATCGGGACCAGCTCGAGGACGCCGCAGCGCACTTGGCGACCGCGCGGACCAAATTATCCTCGGCACAGACCGAAGCAGACTCGCTGACCGAAAGGCTGCGGCTCCTGCGCCAGACCAGAGCCGACCCTGATGGAGCTGCAAAGGCGACCAGGTTCAAGTTGCGGGATGCGCAGCTACTGGTGGTCGATCGCGAACTCATCGCGCAATGGGGATCGGTCCTGGACGCTCAAGCTGCTCGTATTCAAAGGGCCGCAACGGAACTGTCTGGATCCCACCCGAATTATTGGGCTTATCTGCAGACGCTCGATTCGGTGGACACGTTCGTCAAACACGTGATCGACCGGGTCCGGGGTGACGTAGCCGGCGGTCACTGATTCGCCGAGGTCGTCGTCCCCGAATTACTGCTCCCGCGGGCGCGGTCATGAATGTCTGGTGCTCGACCCTCGGAGACCGGGTGGACCTAGCGTTCAGCCGCCGGATGAACATAGCATTCGGTCGCCGGGTGGACATGGCGTTCGGTCGCCGGGTGGACATGGCGTTCAGTCGGCCGCCGCCAGTAGCGTTTCTCGCGATCTCGGGGCGGGCAGAGCCGGAAGCGGTTGCCGGCCGGATGGCCACGGTAGTGCAGTCGGGACCGTGACGTACTGCGCACCCAGTCGCGGACGCACAATCCCCGGTTCATTGCCGAGCGCGATCTGCACGGCCGCCCATGGGAGATTCACTCCTGCCAATGCGGTCTGGAATAAACCTCCCGACGGCCTGGCATTGATCTCCAACAACACCGGTCGGCCCCCGAACGACCGGAATTGAATGTTGACCAGCCCGTCGAGATCGAATCTTTCCACTAGCTCCTCGGTCAGTCCGAGTAACGCGGGGTCCCCGCCGATGACGCGCTGGCGGCCGATTTTCAACCGCGGCACGGCCGCTACGGTATGGCCCCGATGGGCAAGGACGTCGACGCTGGTCTCCGGCCCAGGGAGGTACGGCATCAGTAGCAGCGGCGGGATATCGTTGGCGTCGCTCAACGCCGTTCGAACCGTACCGACATCGGTGGCGCGGGTGACCGGCCCCAGAAGGCCGGCGAGACCGAGTGCTTTCCGCGTCAAGAACCGCACACCATCGGCACCGACCCCAATGGTCGGCTTCAGCACCAGGGGCCGGTCGGTCGTCCACTCGCAGTCCAATTCGGCCGCCGCTTCGTCGAACTCTGCCAGGGATCGAACGAGCCGCCATGGTGGCACGAATGAGTTCCCCGGGAGCGCCAGGTACGTCGCGGCCTTATCAGCGAGGACGTCGATCGCCGATGCAGACGGACAGATCAACGCAGTGCCGACCGCGGCGAATTCAGCGGCACGATGTGCGATCAACGACTGACCGGCCATGGGTACAAGCACGTCGATCCGGTGTGCAGAGCAGAGTTCAAGCACCTGGTCGACAAAGTCCGCGTCGGTACGGGACGGCTCTGGCAATCGATGGTCGCAATTGGTCAACATGGGTGAGCCGGTGTCGACGTGAGATCCGAACACCACGACGGGAACGCCATCTGCGTTGTGCCGCACCATGTTCGTCAGATGAACAGTGGTGGAATAATTGCGGTTGAACCAGATTCGGATGGGTTCCACTGTCCTCCTGCGCCTGGATCTGGTTTCGTCCACCCAATTTTAACGTCTTTCCAACGACAGCCGGCCCCTTCCTGAAGCCGGCTCCGCTGCCAAACCAACCCACACCCACGGCCTACTCGATGCACTTTCGCTTGGTGAGTTGTTGACTGACAACCGGCCAGCCGCCGTGCGGGTACCAAGAAGCGCAGCTAGCGGTGATGCGCTTGCGTCTCTCTGCCAGCTTCCCGAAACATGTTGAGTACCTTCATGTTTCGTCGATCTCGATCGAGCTCCCGGCCGACAATCGAGCCATTTCGTCACCGTGACTTATTGGTCCTTGGTTGCCACCTACGGAAGGTGGGCAGTACTTTCGAAGATCTTCGATTCTTCCGACGGCCACAGCCGGCTGCCACGCGAAATTTCGACTGCCACCTAAAGTGAGATCAGGGCCGCCGTTATTCGCCTGCGCTACCGCGCTTCTTTTAGTGCTTTCGATGCCTCAGGCGCCATCATTTCGACAATCCTCTCCAAATCGTCAACCGTCGCAAACTCGACAATGATGCGGCCTTTCTGTCGGCCCAATTCCACCCTGACTCGCGTGTCGAAGGTGTCGGACAAATCGTCGGCGAGAGCCGTTAAGCTGGGCATGGTCATCTTCTTGGAGATGACTCGCTTCGGCTTGATGGTTCGCCGGGCCATCAGCACGACAGCCTCCTCGGTGCCCCGCACCGACAAGCCCTCTGCAATTACTCGGGTGGCCAGCTCTTCCTGATCACCCGGCTCGTCGAGAGACAAAAGCGCTCGGGCATGACCCGCGGAGAGCACACCGGCCGCCACCCGGCGCTGGACTGCTACCGGCAGCCTGAGCAGCCGGATCGTGTTCGATATGACCGGGCGGCTTCGGCCGATCCGAACGGCCAATTCCTCCTGGGTTACGCCGAACTCCTGCAACAGCTGTTGATAGGCCGCAGCCTCTTCCAGTGGGTTGAGATTTGCGCGGTGGATGTTCTCGAGCAGTGCGTCACGAAGCAAATCGGCATCTTCGGTTCGGCGGATGATGGCGGGAATGACCGTCAGGCCGGCGCGTTGAGCCGCGCGCCAGCGTCGCTCCCCCATCACCAATTCGTAGCCTTCAGCGACTTCACGCAGGACGATCGGCTGCAGTAGTCCGAATTCTCGGAGCGAGTGCGCCAACTCGTCAAGAGCCTCCTCATCGAAGACGGTCCTAGGGTTCCGTGGATTGGGACGGATCTCTCCGATCGCGATCTCTTCGTATCGCGGTCCGGCCACCGTTCCGCTCCTCGGTGAGACTGCCGATTCGCCTGCTGACCCCGCCCCGCCGCCGGCTCTGCCGGATACCTTCTTGGTCTCCGTTGGACCGTCCTCGCCTGTCGTGTCGGCCGGGCCCGCGGCGTCAACCTCGGACTCGGACCCGCCGCCCGACAGTCGACGGTTGCTCGAAGTCTTCGTCGCCTTCGGAGCTGCTGGTTCGACGGCCGTGTCGGATCCGCCCATGAAGACATCGGAAACCACATTGGTCTGCGGCCCGGTGGGAATCAATGCGGCAAGACCTCGACCCAAACCACCCTTGGATCTGGTCATGAAGGCTCCTTTGCTCCGCGTGCGGCGATCTCTCGCGCTGCGTCCAGATAGCTGACCGCCCCCCGCGAGCCTGGGTCATATGTGATGACGGACTGGCCGAAGCCAGGGGCTTCGGACACCTTGACCGAGCGTGGGATGACCGATGCAAGCACCCGGTCACCGAAATGGCTGCGGACTTCCTGTGCCACCTGATCCGCTAGCTTCGTCCGGCCGTCGTACATGGTCAGCAGGATGGTCGAGACGTCCAGGGTCGGATTCAAGTGCTGCTTGACGAGATCGATGTTCCGAAGTAGTTGGCCGAGACCCTCGAGCGCGTAGTACTCACATTGGATCGGGATCAGAACCTCGCTGGTGGCGGCCATGGCATTCACTGTCAGGAGGCCCAGCGACGGCGGACAGTCGATGAAGACATAGTCGAACTCGGCGTCGACGCCCTCGATCGCCCGTTTCAGGCGCGTCTCGCGCTCCTCCATTCCCACGAGCTCAATTTCTGCGCCGGCCAGATCGATCGTGGCCGGTATGCAACCCAGACGGGGCGCGTCCGGGCAGGTCTGGATGGCTTCCGCCGCAGTGTATTCGCCGATCAGGACCTCGTAGATGGACGGCGTACCGGTGGTGCGCTCGACACCGAGAGCGGTGCTGGCGTTCCCCTGCGGATCTAAATCGATGACCAGGACATGGAGTCCGGCCAGGGCTAACGCGACGGCGATGTTGACTGTCGTAGTCGTCTTTCCGACTCCCCCTTTCTGGTTCGCGACGCTGAAGATGCGGCGTCGGCGTGGGCGCGGCATCGTCAGGTCGCCACTGCGGACGTCCAGAGCCTGTCTCGCCGCCCGTGCAATGGGAGTGTCATCGATCTCGAATGTTTCACGTGAAACATCGGTGTCCGAGCTCACTCGGCCTCCTTCACTGTGGCTCTGTGGAACTGCGGTCTTCCGTGGGGATTATCCGAGCCGAGCCGGCTCGAGAATGAGACTACGTGAGTCGTGGGAACAGTCCTGGCGATGTCGGCCGCGATTCGTCGATGAGAAGCGGCGTAACCACAAACTTCGGTAGCTTCGATGAAGAACCGCCTTGTCACCGACCGTTTGGGCTGCCGTCGTGCAGAGAGTGACCCGGCGCCTGCGCAGGCCGGTAGCGCGGTCTCCGAGTTCGCACCCCCGAATCGACGTGGCCACTGTATGAACCGAAGTGCACGACTGCATGGCCTTAGGGCTCGCGTGAGATTTAGGTGGGTGTGTTCGGGCGTGTCGCGGGGCCCAGGCTGTAGTTCCAGTCTGGGTGGAACTCGTGGCGGTGTAGCTGGGTGGCTTCGAGGTCCTTGATTTGGTGGTC
>JAABVA010000276.1_pt1 | contig 67654 bp, 69 predicted proteins | sample 5560331 | NCBI WGS metagenome assembly JAABVA01 (sample SAMN12812661, study PRJNA571458) | rock metagenome | isolation source: Antarctica rocks | place: Antarctica: Victoria Land, Mt New Zealand sud | collected 2016-01-07
TTGAAACGAGATCTGTGTTCAAGTTTTTGACAATCTAAAGAAACAAGTCAGCTCGACTTCAGTACTTCATCACTTTGATCTCAAATGACAAGCTATTCTGAAGATTGATGCTTCGAACTATGTAAAAGATGAAATACTATCTCAGTATGATGATGAGAGAGTTCTTCATTCGATGATCTTCTACAGTAAAAGCATGATCTTCGCTGAAATCAATTATCACATCTATGACAAGAAATTGCTAGTCATTATTCGATGCTTTGAACACTGATGATTCAAGCTAAAATGCATTGAACTACTCATTCAGATGTTCATCGATCATCAAACTTTGAAGATCTTCATGAAAAATAAACAGTTGAGTCGATGACAAGTCAATTATCTGAACATTCTATCAAAGTTCAACTTTCAGATCATCTTTAGATCAGACAAAATGAACACTAAAGTCGATGCTCTAATCAGAATGCTTCTAGCGAACATCTCTGAATCAGCTCAGTGTCTTGAAGATCATTTTCAGACTATTCTGACTTTTGATAGAGTCAATGTTCTATCTATTGAATCGAAAGCAAATCTCTATCAACGAGTATGAATGATCAATCAAACAGATGAGCTCTGCAGCAAATATAGACAAGCTATGAATGAAAACAAGCTCAAATTTCATATCACTAAACTGAAGAACTGCGAAATCATTGACAACGTTCTATTTAAAAAAGATCTACTGTGAGTTTCTGAGAACATGCACACGAAATTACTACAAGAAGTGCATGATCAATCTTCAATCTCTCATCTCGACAATAAACGAATCATTAATCTAATTCAGCATTTCTACTATTGATCAGATCATCAAGCTACTATTCGATGATACATTCGAAACTGTCATGCTTGTCAGCGAAGCAAAGTCTTTAAAAATAGCATCAATAAACTTCATCATTCTCTCTCGATTTCACAGAAACGCTGAAAAGATATAGCTATGAACTTCATCATTGAACTATCTCTGTCAGAAGACTATAACGTCATTTGCACAATCATATGTCATCTCATCAAAGAACATCACTATGTTCTCTGCCATTGAGAAGACGATGACATCTCAGTCGAAGAAACGATTTGAATCATGCTATGAAACGTCTATCAACTGCATGATCTACTCAGTTCTATTGTTTTGAACAGAGACTCTCAATTCATATCGATCATGTGAAAAAGTCTTTGCAAGCGACTGAGAATCACAGCTAGTTTATTCACAGTCTATCATTTTGAGATCGACGATCAATCGAAACGAGTCAATCAAAATGTTGAACGCGAACTTAGAATCTATTGCAATTACATGCAGAACGACTGAGTCAAATAAATATCTATGATGAAATTCAGTGACAATTTCAATATCTTCTCGATCACTTCAATGACTTTCTTCTACTTCAATAAAGAATTTCATTCTTGAATGAGTTTCAATTCAGATACGACTGACTATGAAACAACTTGTGAACGACTTGAAGCTAGAAAAGCAGATGATATTGTCATTTGAATGAAAGAGCTACTGAACTTCGATTGTCAACAATTGAAAAAGACGAAGCTGATCATTGAAGTTCAGATCAATAAACATAGACGAAATGTCATCTATGAAGTAGATGACTGAATTTGACTATCTTTCAGAAACGTCAAGACAACGAGACTCTGCAAAGATTTGAAAGACAAACAGCTAGATTTCTATCAAATCACTGTCAAAGTGAATATCTTCTATCATCTTCATTTATCAGTCAGCATGAAGCATCTGCATTCGATGTTCAGCTCGAAGCTACTGCAATTGTATTCAGAAAACTTTCTATCAGAACAGCATTCAGAATCACTCAGATTAATCACTATTAAAGACGAGAAACATTGAAAGATAGATGATATATTGAACTTCAAACGTCATCAAGATTGAATACAGTACAAAGTCAAATGAACAGATCTAGATAGAGACGATGAATGATACTATGTTGATAAAGAGAAATTCGATGACTCAGAGAAAGTTTTGAATGAATTTCATAAGCTATATTCAAACAAACCGCGCTAAATATCGAAATAACTATCAACAAAAGCAATCAAATGAACTACATTTATGCGAACATGAATTTATGAAGAAAAGAATAATGTTACGAGCGTATCAAGACTGAAGCTTTAATCAATTCACAGTGAACGTTAGCGAGTGCTCTGCGTAATGATTAGAACTAATCAGCGAGCTAGTCAGGTTTGATTCAGATATGACTCAGATATGACTCAACATCTTTTTTCTTTCTCAACATTCTTTTCTTTCATCAACATCTTGTTCATTTACATCATCTTCTTCTCATGTCACAAACACATTTCTTTCGAGTCTAGCGCAGTCTCTGAACATTACATAAATAGAAGCTTTTGTATCAATCTTTTTCTGTATTCTTAATATTCAATTATAGCTATTTCTAAAGATCAAGCACTATCAATTCTGATCTTCATCGATTGTATCATCTAGACACGATTCTGACAAGTGATCATATTCATTGTTCACTGCATTGATTCTAGTAGATCGATCGAGACACTCTTTAGAGCTATGATCTGATTTATGACATATAAAACAGCTTTCGACTAGAATGTCTGCTTCTTTGACGCTAGTTAAAATCGCGTCGCGCGACTTTAGCTGATCAGACTTCGAGTGATTGACTGACTGAGTGATAACAGTCACTCTATGAAAGATAGTTTTAGAAAGATCATTGACGCGTTTGATCTTGTTCTTGATCTCTTGAATGACTCGCTGATCATTATTCAAATGAATCAGATAGAAACGAATTTCTTTTAAAGAATCAGATTGAACTAGTTGATCTACTCAAATGAATCAAAGACGAGAATGTATTTTATCTTTCAAATCAGCGATCAGTTACTTCTCGTGATAGTCTAGATAGAAAGATAAACGTTGAAATTGAATATAGAATTCACAAAATTTCTTGAATTCTTGAATCAAGTTGTAGTATTTTCTATGAAAGTTGACTTTCTTATTTGAATCATTGAACAACTAAGCTAGCTCTTTCAAAAGATCGTCGACAATTCTATAGAAATTGACACAGTCATGTTCGCGTTTAGCTTGAATGATCTCAGCTGCGTCATCGAATAATCTAGAATGTATATAGCTCAATTTGACTCGTTCATTAGAAAAGAGATCGACGTTGATCTCTAGTTTATTCTGAATTTTTTCATATCAGTTCTCTCAAGTAGAGTTCTTTTCATCAGTAAACAGCGAAGAATCAGGTATTTTTTGAGATCTAGAACGCTCAGAGTAGATGAAATCAGAAGAAGTGTTTTCTTTAACTTGAAGTTTAGTCTTCAACTCTTTGATTTCGTCTTCTTGTTGTTTATTTAACTCGTAGAGTTAATCTGTTTCTTCATCAAGAGCTAGACTTCGAGCCTTTCAGATTTTGTAGAACACGAAGAGTATTATCATTTCAGCAAATGATTTGTCATCTTCATGAATGAATGATGCAGCACTTGATGATTTCGTTCATGATTTCGATGAATCAGCATCAGAAATTAGAGAGAAATGATTTCGAAATTCTTCAAAACACTCTTCAGTAAACAAATGACTAGACATGATGAGATTTGTTTGAAAAGAGAGTCGAACGAATGACGATGCTTGACGATTGAGAAAGAAAAACGTATAGAATGATGTTTAATCTTCAACAAAGAAGATGAGATTTGTATGTTTGTTGATTTGATTGATTCTCTAGCAAACAATGAAGATTCTTTATCGTTGAATCTATTGATCGATTTGATTCTTGAGCAATTCACGAAGATTCTTTATCGTGATTCTCGTAATCGAATGAACTTTGCGTACTTAATGAGCGATAAGTAGTCTAGCAATTCAAACAGCCTCGTCGTTGATTCTATTCAATTCTCTAGTGTTGTTCTATCTTTCGATTATCATCGATCATCAGATAAACGAATTTCTTTAGACTCGTTCTGTCTAGACGAGTATGTTGAATGAGTAATGAGATCAGTATCGTGTGATTAACGAATTCTTAATATAATGTCAGGATCGTGCCTAGATGATACAATCAGTGAAGGTCAGAGTTGATAGTGCTTGATCTTTAGAGGTAGCTATAACTGAATATTAAGAATACAGAAGAAGGTTGATACAAAAGCTTCTATTTATGTAATGTTCAGAGGCTGCGCTAGATCCGAAAGGGATGTGTTTGTGACACGGGAAGGATGTGATGTAGGTGAACAAGGTGTTGGTGAAAGAAAAGGGTGTTGGGGAAGGAAAAGGGTGTTGAGCCATATCTGGGCCATATCTGGGCCATATCTGGGCCATATCTGGGCCAAACCTGACTAGCTCGCTGGTTAGCCCTGTTCAGCCTTGGTACGCTCGTAACAAAAGACTCTATGGAAGGCCGACTGAAGATTATTAGGAAGAAGCATGGCTTCGATGGATCAGAGGCGGAGATGGAAGTGTCCGCTGCGGTATCCACGGAGAACCGATAAAGAGCAGGTATACAGACAGAAGATCACTCAACCTCGTACATGTCCCGAGACACCAAAGCTTCGAACGGTATGAGATGTCTTAGTTTTAACGGGAAACTTCTTCTACCGAAGTCATCACACATGCAGCTATATCGGAGATTAACGATCCCATGAAATTACTATATCCCGCAGAAACTTTCACAAGCCTTTCCTGCGCCAACCTTTCGCCTGCTAGTCGTTTGCTGTTATTGGGAAGAATTCTAACACATCAAAGACCCATCATGTGCGCATATGTTCAAAATATTGTAATCAGAGTCAAACAACGTGAGTTTGTCGACTGATCGTTGAGCCTCTGCTGGGTCATGCTCAGGTCCTGCTACCGTTCCAATTGACGTTGTATGCGAGAGGCGATCACCTTTGGTTTCGCTATACCGATAATGAAACTTCTGGGATCGAATTATCGCAGATTGTTGTCGGAAGTGCTGATCCGAGCAAAGCCAACGAACCAGGGCACATCATGTTGAGGCACTTCGGGTGGCTCATTTGAGGCTGTATTACGACAATCCATCCTCCATAATGTCGCCCGTCTAGGAACAAGTGGAAAGAGTGGAATAAGATGTATACAAATTGTAAGAACAATGAGAGAAACGATCAAGGATTGTGGGTCTTATGAGCTTTTTCTAGAAAGCTGGCTTCAGGCTAGCCTAACGCAGCTATTTTAATCTCGAAATAGTGACCGTGTAATACCTGGCCAACGATATCGTTATGGCAATGCCTCATAGCCTGGCGCAGGAGATGCTAGAAGGCTAGATTTCATACTGAGGTTCTGATTGATGAGGACATTGCGGCATGATCAGAAAACAAAAAATCGGCTGATCGCGGATACTACTGAAGCTGCGTCTTGAACCAAGTCTCGAAATACAAACCCAAAGTTCACGACTTAGCGACGAAGGCCGTAGTGGAATTGATAGCGGCCCATAAGCATTGCTGAAATGGATCCAGCTGATGAAGAATTGCCTTCGCTCAGGAAATGCAAGTCCTCAAGATCGTCGAATCAAGAATTTGTGTCGTGGACACGATTCCTGGCAGCCCCCATGTGTGGACAACCCGAGCTGAATTGCAACCACAAACATGTGTTGAGCATCCTGGTATAGGCAGCTAAGCACCGAGCCGAACGAGCCTTTGATGACGATCTTCGGCTCAAAGCCGTCCGATGACCTCTGCAAGACTCGTCATGTCCTCCAAGAAGAAGTCGTTCTCCCCTTTGACTACCTCCATGTCTTCCTTGATGTCATCAGTCCACCTATGTATATACACAGTCTTCATTCCAGCCTCTTTCCCACCACGAACATCATGTGCATGCGCAGCAACCATGACGGACTCCTCCGGTTTCACGTTGACCAGCTTCAATGTCTTGCAATAGCTCTTCGGAGCAGGTTTGTATACTCCCAGCAACTCGCTCGAGAACAACATGTTGAATCTCAAGCCTGAAGACTTACAGAGGTCAAGCTGCAATCGAGTAGTACCATTCGCAAAGACAAACACCTCATACCCTGCGGCCTTCAGCTGCTCGATGGCTGGAGGGACTTCCGGCCAGGCTGGCATCGAGTGCCATGCGACTACACATTGATGCTTGGTGCGGTCATCGAACAGATGTTTGTGTTCTGGATGCTTCTCCAGCAAAGCATCCAGAGTCTTGAGGAGCGTGACGTCGATATCTTCAGGAGGGTCATTAGCGGCGAGGCGGGCAGTGTTGGCATCAAAGTAGTCATGACGCCACTCCAGAGCGAGCTTCGACCTCTCGCTTTCAGCGACGGATTTTGGTAAGACTTTGATTGCTCCGCTGTGCCAGTCTAGGCATGTGCCCATGAAGTCAAAGAAGACTGCTCTGATCTTTGTGTTTGCCATGCTCCGTCGTGCTGCTCTGACACTAACTGAGTCCCGAAACTGGGCATCTGCGCATCACCGGCTGAAGTTGATCAAAGCGACATAACAGGACAACTGGTCGGAGGCTACCTGATTGGGTTATCGAAGGACGAAAGGGAGGGTGCCTGAGCAGAGGGTGAAAGCCTGAGTGGTGGGTGAGCGCAGGCTGAATAAAGGCGGCGATTAATACTAACCCAATTCGGACGGCAGCAAAAAAGAAATCTAGTATATTTGCATGAAATAATTCAGTTGCAAAGCATGTGCGAAAACAACAAATGGGATAAGGGCTATATGAAAGTGGTAATCTTAGTTCTATCATCGGTTTTTGTTAGTCGACTGCTTCCTTCACCTGAAGGATCATGGATTGCCAGAAAGACAGTATAAGAGCCAAGATAGCACACGGTAAGCTATTGGTCAGGGGTTGGACTACAGGTTCTACGCGGACATATTGCTAGAATGGCTAGTAATACAGTCCAGATGGGAGAAATATTCCTATTTCTTCTCCTTCGGGCTTAACATCAGTTCTGGACGAACGTGTGTATCAAAGTCCTCTTCGCTAAGAGCCTTCAGTTCCATCGCGCTTTCTTTGAGAGTGAGGCCCTTCTTGTGTGCGTTCTTCGCAACCTTGGATGCCATGTCGTAGCCAATGACAGGATTCAAGCATGTGACAAGCATAAGGCTAGCGCTATTAGCGAAGACCAGGCCACAAGAACAGGTTTAGGGCTCACCTTTCGTGTAAAAGTGTGCTGATTCTCTTTTCATCGGCTTGGATTCCCGCGACGAGATTCTTCTCAAAACTCCTCATTCCATCGCTCAAGATTCGTATGCTATGTAGTAAATTTCTGATAAGAACGGGCTTGAACACATTGAGCTCAAACTGCCCGCTCATGCCTGATACGGTCACTGCGGTATGGTTGCCCATAACTTGAGCGCATACCATGGTTAGTGCCTCACACTGCGTTGGGTTAACCTTCCCAGGCATAATCGAGGAACCTGGCTCGTTCTCCGGAAGTTGCAGTTCTCCAAGGCCGCAACGAGGGCCAGAGCCAAGGTAGCGAATGTCCTGCGCTATCTTGAAAAGGGAGCACGCCAGGGTATTCAAAGCTCCCGATGCTTGCACTACCGCATCATGTGCGGCTAGTGCCTCGAATTTGTTGGGGGCGGTCTTGAACTCAGACGTGGTCATCTTGCTAACCTCCGCAGCCACCGCTTCAGCAAAGCCCTTGAATGTGTTGAGACCTGTCCCGACAGCAGTCCCACCTTGTGCAAGGAGCTGTAGATGAGGAAGCGTCGATTGGACGCGTTCAATCCCGTAACACAGCTGTGTGACATATCCTGAAAACTCTTGCCCGAGAGTCAAAGGTGTAGCATCTTGCAGATGAGTCCGCCCAATCTTGATGATCTTCTCAAATTGTTCGCTTTTTGCCTGCATTGCATCTCGGAGACTCTTAAGGGATGGAAGTAAGGACTCCTCGATTTCCAGCACCGACGCAATGTGCATGACCGTGGGAAAGGAGTCATTGGAAGAAGCTGACATGTTGACATGATCGTTAGGGTGGACAGGCTTTTTGGACCCCATTGTACCTCCAAGGATCTCAATGGCTCGGTTGGAGATGACTTCATTGGCGTTCATATTCGACTGCGTACCGGATCCAGTCTGCCATACCACCAGAGGGAAATGGTCGACCAATTTCAATGAAGCCACCTCTTCCGCAGCCTGCTGGATAGCCTTGCCAATTTTTGAATCTTGTAGAATCTCAGCGATTGCTTCCATCTTGAGACACAGTACAGTTACCGAGTCCATAGCTCATGTTCACCGTAGCCGCAGCCCCCTTCAGGATACCAAAAGCTCTGACTACAGGCGGGGGCATCCGATCTTGGGGCTGATTGATCCTGAAGTTCTCCAACGATCGTTCTGTCTGCGCACCCCAGTATTTTCCCGAAGGGACCTGGACCTCTCCAAAGGCATCACTTTCCGTTCGTGTCGCCTGCGCCATGGTGATTGTTAGACCTTTGGACAGATACTCTGCTTTGCGTACATGAAGACAATGGATAGCATACCATGCTCATATTCCTTGCCAGGCAACGGCTACTTGACGACGCATTGAGGGTCACTGGCAGCTTCCGTGTTCGTGGTGGTAAAGCGGACCTTATGACATGTGACTGGAAGAACGCCGAGCGAGACAGCATATTGGACGCTAAACCACTTGAATCCGCAAGATTTGCACTGAAGCTTCAACAAATCAACTGAGCAGTTTCCCAAGCGTACCTTACCTTAGGACAAGAAAGATAATTATAGACGACTGGCAAACCCTTGCACAAGCGGTTTGTACAGCTTCAAAAAATCGAGCGCCAAGAGTGAAATTGCGGGTTTTGCTTCCGGCCAATTTTCGTTTTCCATATTTCCTTTCCTTCTCGTCCCGAAGCCCCTTGAATTATTCTCGAAAGAAATATTACGACCTTTTCCGCTGAATCTTGAATGTCTTTACGAGTAGTGTTGTTAATTTACAGTCAGTAGGTATGTAGCTGGCTCAAGGCGCGAATCTCAATATTCTGGCCTAAGAATACCACTCCCTTGATTCCAAGAGCCTTCAATTTTGAGCAACGGTAATAAGTTCTATTTCTACGGAGAATATCCGATTCGAACGGATGTGGTCGTCGGACCAAATAAGTTTCAAGCTTATCTAATATCGATTTTCTGGTACTACTTGGAAAGCCAAAACACCTGCTGTTGGGAGTTAATTGCTGGGAGACAGCTTACTTGGGGCCAATGGCACACCAAGAGGCCTTCGTTGTTCTACGACGTATCTGCCTGTTCGTGTAATTTTTATTGGAGTTTTTGAACGACTGAATGCGCCTCTGCTACACTTCATCGTTAGCAGCATCTGATATGTTGACCGCGCACAAGCAACAAAGAATGCAACTCGAGGAAGAGCATGCAAGTATCTCCTTGTCACCCGAGGGCTCGAATCTGATGTTTGTTTCCGCGACTACCGGAGTGTTTGACGGGTCCTTCTCGTGCATCACCTGGCCACGCGGTCGTCATGGCGGTACGGAGTACTTGATCCTGTTCCTTTGCCATATTTGCTATACCAAGCTAAGGTTACTAGCCAGCGAGCCAGCGTGTTCACCTTGCCCGCTTTGAGTCATATCTCGTCTCAAGGTCAGGTGACTCATTTCCAACATGCTTACTTCCAGGTGTCTTCACCTATTCATGCAAGGGTTTTTGGTTGGAGGGTACGAGTATGCAATGGCGGCAAACGCTATCTCACAATAATTCGAGTAGTTGGACAATGTAAGAGACCATTCCAAATTGGTCTCGGTCAGTACACAGTACTCCAGTCTCCAGCTTGGTTTAGGCGTCAAACAGCGCTAATACCACCCACCATTCTGCATCAACGGAGTATGGGCTGCTTGCTTCAGCCTTGTGGAACAAAGCGTGATCAAAGAAATTACATCCATCGCCGTTGCTACCAATGATGATGCAAACAGGATCAAGGCATTGCCGCCTCCAAACAATCATGTTGACTCATCCAGCCAGTCGCACAACGGATCCGGCACAGGCAGCTCAGCGCCAGTGGCAAGCCAACAAAAAAACTACTCTCTCAACAGCAGCAACATTACGGAATACAAACGAGTGAGTAAAACGTAGGATAGTAGTAGTAATAATCAAATACTCGCCACGCCCACCGTGCTTTATTTTCGGCAATATGTACTGCGAAGTCTGCGAAGTTGCCTCAAACAGATGATCGGTCAGGACCGAGGGGAGTGGCGGATGAGCCCCTTCTCGGGACAAGCATGACTCGCAGGATACGAGAAAGGGAGCGCCAGTATGAGATGTACGCCGCAGGCAGCAGCCAACGTGAAATCATTAAATCAATCGAGAAGGAGACTCCGGAAGTATTGCCCAGGGCTTTGAGAAGTACAATGAGATTTAAATTGTCGTCATTTGTAGAGGTTCGTCACATGAGAAATCAATGCCTACCTTACCTTACCAGCTTCGTACTAGAATTTGGGGACTGCGTTCGGAAATGCAAAATGCACAACTCGCTGGCGCTTGCGGGTCTACGAGAGAACGGAAAGCTGGTCTGGCTGGCTGGACGGCGGAGGCAAAAGAGTCATCAACGCGCTAAAAGGGGCCTCACACCACAACTTCAAAGCTACCCACGCTACCTTTACATACCCGGCGAATTCCCCCCTTCAACCCCAAGACTCACAACATCAGCAACAACGATGAATGAACCTCCACTCTCCGGTCGGTGAAATCGATACAGTCGATGATCTCTCACAATCTCCACTCAACCCATAATAGTCGTGTATTTTTACCTGTATTTCTAACCATTCTTACTGCGTCGTTTGTTATTTGCGACCGTACTGTTCTGTACGTCTCAAACCCGCCCCAGCAGCTACCGTGATTACCAGCAAGACTCATAATTGCCCCTATAGGTCCTTCCTAAAGCACTGAAAATCCCAAGTTCACCTCGTGGTACCTTTCCGCCTCTTCTTAACCGACCCCGTACCTTGATTCGCCTTCATACCTACCTTACCTTACTCAATTTCGCTCAACCTTGAGTCACTCTATCTAGTCGCCCGATCACCACCAATTCATCCTCACATAATAGTCTCAACCAACTTCACTCTACCTATCCCAACACCTTCCAGACTCCTCCTGCCAACCTCGAGCAATACATCTAAGTGAGGACGAGAGCGTATTCTATCTGGTGTCGCACAGCGCATCCACGATCGAATCGTCTCTCTAGCTTTGCGCGGAAATGTGTCAATCACCGAACATAGATCTTCAAAAACTTCCAGCCGCTGCCTACGGGACTACTAGTATTACATTTGTCTCAGGAAAGGACCTTGTCATAAAAGGCGGCTGGAAGGTCTAAAGGAAGAAGCACTCTGCCAGCGATCTATTACCCCCAAGACGCCACAAGCAAGTGCTTGTCGTGGAGTTGAGGCGGTACTCTGGAGCCTGAATCAGTCTCTCGATCTGTTCCTTTTGACTCATTGGCTATTACTCTGTTGATAGCCTGTGACCGACATCTTATTGGGTTTCAAAGCAGCCCCGGTTTATCTGTGTTCCCTACAACATCGCATTAAGCTGGACGGTCAAATGATCTAGAGGAACACTGTTGCCTCTCTCTACACGGTATCTGGACTACTCGAACGGTTTGCCTATCGGTCATATTCTACTCGCCTGCAATATATCAGTAACACCACCCTTTCCGTCACCTCGTCTCATCGATATCCTCACCAGGGTCTTGCGCGTTCCATATCATGGTTTGCATATCTGATCGCAATGGTACAGCGCCTAGCTCGCTAAGGATATCCACACATAACCATCCCTACAATCCAGCGACTTCCTCACCTGCGTCGTCCTCATCCTCCTCGGTGTTTTCCATTGACGCCCCTTCCTCAAAAAGTTCTGCCCCCTCCTCTTCTACAGACTTGCTGAATGCGGTCTGGGAAAACGAGAGTGACGTCTCATATTTCTCAAGCCGTTATCACCATCAGCAAATTATCCCGACCTCCTCGACTGAGGCTGGAATAATCTCAACATGTCCTACGAAACGCGCAGCGCCTCGTGCGCAGCCGCCACGGCAACTCAGCGAAGCAGTTGCGCCAGAGTCTCGACAACACCCCCGCCGAACGCAACGTTTGACCGAAGTCGATCCTCAAAAAGGTGGTTCTACTGCATCGTGTCCTCGACCGCCGCCGTCTCTTATCAGGCAGTGCGAACGCAAAGATAATTTTGTTGACAGTCTTGTTGGTAAGCTTACCGGTGGTAGCATTTTGAGGTGGTCGTTTACTTACACCTCTTGGATCTAAAGACACTACTACGCAGATGATAGAGACAATCTGGCCGCTTTCCATCTTATCATGCGATCGCGACGCCACTGTTGGCGGCAAAAACCAAAATCTGATTGGACTGCGGACTTTCGTCCAGGAAGTATTAAGACGATCCAAAACAAGTTATTCGACGCTACAGGTCGCGTTATATTATCTGGTATTGATTCAGTCTTGCCTACCAAATCGTGACTTCACTATGGAGCAGCTCGAGGATACGCAGTCTTGTCGAGCCATGCAATGCGGTCGGCGAATGTTTCTTGCAGCCCTGATTCTTGCTTCGAAATATCTTCAGGATCGCAACTTCTCCGCACGCGCATGGAGTAAAATATCGGGACTGAGAACGTGTGAGATTAATACCAACGAAATGGCTTTTCTATCGGCGGTGAATTGGAAGCTACACATACCTGAGCCAGTATTTCATCGATGGAATGCCATTGTCTTGAAATATTCACCGTCTGCGCAATCATCTACGTCGCCAAGATCGTCCCCAACTTCCCCGAACTTGTGGAAATCAATCATTCCCCACCTGACACCCGACCTCGATGATCTGGATGTTGGAGCGGCCATAATTTCCATTGACTCAGGATACAATTCTCCGGGCTCTGAAATGGAATCTCCGCCTCCATTGGCTTCTCTGAAAGTAACCGCTTGTTCGGAATCGAATGAGCAAACTCCTACCAACCCTTATACTATTCCGCGAGTGCTAGAACCAGCGCTTCGTGATTTCAAAGTGAATGAACAGATACTACCGCCGCTACCCCGCTTGGGCCCATTGCCAACACCAGTCATGACGCCACAGACCAGTAACTTCAGTACTCCTGCAGTGGGTGCTTACGGGCTATGTCCTCGGCGGTCGTCAATGAGCATTGCGATGGCACAGGCGAACAACGCCTGTTTGTCTCGAGTAATTCTAGACCCTTATCCAAGCTCGTCTCAGTGTTCGTGGAAGCCGACTTTACCAGAACCCTTTCCAACGTCCGCTCGGCGATCATCATTTGCTCGCTCTAATTCTTCATTGTCATCGCCAGAGTCTATGGTATCGGATCTGTCATCTCGTTCTTCCAGGTCGTCGTCAATCTCATCGGTAGCGTCGTCGACAAGCGCGCTTCTTCAGCCACGATTGGCTGTTCAAGCGACTCGTCGATGCGCCAACATGCAGCTGCCATGTCTTAAGGAACATGAGAGGCCCGTTCCTCGTATAGTAGATTCCGACCGAGATCTGTCCTGGGAAGCTTTTTCTCAACGGTCTGCCCCCCACAAAGGCTCCAATCGCCAACCCTGGGAATCCATTTGGGCCTTTCCAGATGCCATTGAGGACCCCGAAATTGACTATTTCGCCAAACCTCGCAAACCTCAACCTAAATCCCATCCAGAAAATCTCTCAACCACTCATAGCGCCTCCGCCCACGAAGCTGCCGCCGCTCTCCGCGATCTCGCACTCAATCGAGGCGTCCCTACCAATCCGACCATTATCTCCCTCTCTCCCCGCAGCACACCAACCCGCAAGCGGGAACGTCCCCCTTCAATGGATTTATCCCACAGCACTCAAGAGCGTGTCCGCGAGCTCATTGCTCCACGCTGTTTGGGTGACATCACCAACGGAGTCAGGAACGGTGATGATGGCACGGTACTGCGAGATAGCAGGCCTGCTGACTCGTTTCTGATTAGGAACGAGAACTGTTCCGGGATGAAGACCTTGGTGAAAGAGGGGGCGTCGAGAAAGAGAGCTTGTGCTGGGAAGGACGAAGAAAGACGCCTAAACAGGACGCTTGCGGAACGGAGTAGAGAGCCGGGGCCGGGGATGTGGGAGGGGGTTATCTGAGTTTGGAGGATGGTGGCGAGGGAGGGTTAGAGGATGGAAGGGGTGGACTGTCCATAGGCGAGATCTCGGATAGTCGTTACCTTGTATTTTGTAAATTCGATGCTATGCTTAGAAAGGCGAAGACAGGGAAGGGGAATGGTGGCTGCAGAGGGAGGGCGCTAGTATTCATTAATCATTCGTTCGTATTATGAGTCTTGGGAGATGAGAATTTGTTTGTCTGAAAAAATAAATGTAAGTGGATTGTTGTCGCCATATTGTACATAGGCTTTGTAAAGGGAGCACCTACCCGTACACCCCTTTTGCTTACATGTACACCCCCCTTTGCTTACATGTACACCCCCCCCCTGGGGAACCTGAAATTTCCATTGTGCATCACTCAGTTACACACCAAATTTAGTAGGCAATTCAAGGGTTTACATATGATTCTGAGCAACCTCTCCACAGTAATTTTGCACTGTTTAAAGAGCTTCAATATCGCTGTTTCAGCACCTCCTTCGCTACATATGAAACGCTGCAAACAGGCCTGCATCCGTTTGGATGGAAGGGGGTGTGGAGACGTCTTTCAAAACCCCCTGAGTTTAGACTTGCTTTTCCCCCACGATCGCACCGTATATAGACGATCCGATCAACACCTTTCTTGGACTTCTTGGAGCGTGCAGTGACGACAGCATAGCCCTCTGGCCCAGCGTGTTTATTGAGCCCTTCAATCAGGAGTTTCGCATCGTTATAGACCTCCCCCGAAACGGGAGGTGGAGCCAAAGACATGGGGCCGGCGGAGGCGATGCTGACAGGTGGGGCGCCGGTGAGGGTGGTCATGACAATGGCGATGATGAGTGTCAGAAGGAAGGTTTACAACAAGTCTGATGTGTGGGTTTACTAGGCTAGATTAACCGAATTTGAGGCTGTGGGGAAGGTCATGGAGAGATTGCTCAGAATCATATGTAAACACTTGAATTGCCTACTAAATTTGGTGTGTAACTGAGTGATGCACAATGGAAATTTCAGGTTTCCCAAGGGGGGGTGTACATGTAAGCAAAAGGGGTGTACGGGTAGGTGCTCCCTTTGTAAATTACGTGTATATTGGCATATGATTCCAGATACAAGGAGCACCACCACGCATCAGGAGCTGGAACATACACATTCCCCGTGAATATCTATCTGCCTCGGTGCTCTCGTAGTTCCCACAGACACTTTCAACCCAGTCCCACCCTGGCACCATTCATGATTATACGGCAAGACTTTGGTTAGATGGCGTATTTGGACATCGTTATAGCACATCTTTGCCAGGAGGATATCGTTGTATCAATGGCGGGCATACATTACCAAATAATCCCTGTTGAATCTCGGAGAGTATATCGCTGCAGAGAGGATATCGTTATGAGGGGCTTCTTACTGCACTGCGTCGTACCTCTTATCTCTATGAGTCCGCCGAACACCATCATTGCAAGTTCTCCACGGTATCGACCACGAACGCGCCGCCAAGTCTAGCGCCGTCAGCGGATATCTCTACATTCGAACCAAGACGACTTACAAGATCGCTGGCTCGTCGATGCTGTGGTGCTCGTAGCTATGGTTCCATGTTGGTTAAGATGTGGGATTTTCGTGGGGGGAGGAAGCGTTCGTACCTCAGGGTGCCTACTCCGCCAGCTGCACCGGTTTTAGTGGTCTGCTATGGGCAGGTTGTGAAGTGGGGGGTTTACCTTCGAGCAACAAGCTCACGCCTTCTGTCAACTCCTTGCCAACCCATCGCATGGCGAAAGCTCTTAGGATGTGCCCGTGCGCCACGAGGAGTATGTCGCCACAGGATGAGTCTGTTTTCGACTGTCCCATACATTTTCCCTGAAACCTTGATCGAATATCGCCAATCAACCTATCCAACCGCTTTGTAACATCCGCCGGCGACCTAGACCATCACAGCCCGTCAACTGCCATCCTCCTCAACCATGGATAGAACTAAGAAAAGAACCTACTCCCCACCCGGACACCCATCCGTCCAGATATCCCACCCCCCCTTCCCTTCCTTCTCCCTCAACTCCCGAATCTGCGGACTCGTCAACCCCTCATAATCGCCATAGTCCCACTCCCGAATATCCTCTGTAATCTGCACCTTCGCGTTCGTGCGGATATCGAGGCCTTGGTCGCGCTCTGAGGTCCAGGGCAGGCGGTCGCGGCAGCCGAGGTCGAGGAGCTCGACGGTGCGTTGGGCGCGGCGACGGGGGGAGACGTAACTGAGGTGGGCAAGGTTAGCGGGGTCGTGGGGGAGCTCGCAGGGCGGAAGGGAGGGGTATTTACATGTGGGCGAGGTGGGAAGGGACGATTAGGCGGTCGTCGCCTACGAGGGCTTTTCCGGTTGCGCGGATGCGTTTTTCGCCGTTGGGGGTTAGGGGGAGTTCGGTGGTGCCGGTGTGGCGGCCGTTGAGGGACCATTCGGTTTCGCCGTGGCGGACGATGAAGACGCGGGGGGTGGGCATGGTTTTGGAGGGAGGTGGGGATGAGGGAGGGTGGTGGTCGAGAGATGGTGTGGTCAATGAGCAATATGCGAGGAAGTGTAAGAACGGCTTAATAGGTATGGAGTAATTATGCTATCTCATTGTTGGTTTATCCGCGAGTCCCGTACTAACAATTGCAGGCCACCAGGACGTTAAGACGTGTTACACATAAGCCACCCGAAGAAGTTCGCCCTGAAGAGTTCAGAAAGTAATTAACAGCTAATTCGTCGGCTGTCTCGCTATGTCAATAAGTTGCGCATACATGAACCGATATTTTGTGAAAGCTAAGGCTAAGATTGGAGATTTGCGTAATCGGATTTCCCCGCTCGCCGTAGAACGTCCAACGTCTTCTCCACCTCTCTATCTACCTCCAAATTCCTGCGCCTGACTTCCGGCCGGCATGTCTGCTCCAAAGAAAGCTCGCACCATCATACTCACCTGCTCAGTTGCCGCCGTCACAGCAACAGGAGCATGGTATGGCGCAGATCTGAAAACAAAGCAGAATTTGAAAAAGGTCCGCCCATCTACATGCATACCCCATGTTCGCAAGAACTGACAGTTGACTTGCTGCATAGACTGCGCAAAAAACCCAAGAAGCCACACCTGCGGAACGAACGGCTCAGCTGCAAGAGACTCGTAATGGCTTGAGGGCGAAACAGATCGAGCTCGAGAAGAAGATTGCGGAACTGCAGGCTAGGCAGGCGAAAGAGAAGAAGGCGAAAGCGAAGAAGGCGAAAGCGAAAACCGCGGTGGCTGTGGGTACACAGTAAGATGGCGAAGAAAGCTTGGTGGGTCTGGTTGGCCCGGGGATAGCTTTCTGAAGGAAAGGCTGGATAAAGAGCAAAAAGTATGACTTAAACATTCACCGACCGTTGGGGTCCATTGCCGGGATCACTCATGAGATAGCTCCACTTGTAAGCTCGAGCCTGTGTCCAAGAGGGCCGACCAAGCAGGAAATAGGCTTTCGGAGACCCCGTCTCAAAAATGTGGAACCTCAATGCTCGGTGGCTTCCTTAGTCGTGTGTTGAGTCAAGAAGTGCTGTATATGAGCTTAGAAGTCGCTCGGAGAAGACCGAAGCAGAAGATAGAGACCTTGTCTGACAGTGTCAAGGATTTCGTAAGCTGTGGAGCCTAGACAGCTACTATCAGGCGATAAGAGTCGAGGTATTCACTATGGCTCATCCTTGCCGCAAATCACTGCTGCTTTGACACCGAGGGATGGTTGGAGACAAGCCGGAAGTGAAGAAACACCCCTGGACTGGAGTCCCTTGATGCTTTCCTAATGCAAGAATGTATTGGCGCTTGTACTTCTCTGGTGCGCAGTGATCCTCCCCTCATCTCTGCCGATGTTGTAGCCAGCTCATCAAACCGTGCTCTTCGCAGGCCGGATCAAGGTGCGGTCGTTTGCGTTCTGTTGGTGACTAGGACCCATAAGAGTATATCCTCTGGGAGAGGCCATGGACAGGGGCCTATGTTTGGTCTGAACTCAGGGCCGCTGAATCGATATATCATATATGGTTCGTGGTATGTAGAAATATCGACCAAATGGGAGGACTTGCCTTTCTACGTCCATCGGATCTTGAGCTCGATATGCCACTTAGTACCGAAGGTTGAACTCACTGGATACTATACTTGGTTAGTCACTCTCATTGTGTTGTTTCTGCCTGACTATTCCCTTTTTGGTATCTTTGTGTTGAGAGTATATGAGTTGGTCCTGGGTTCAAATCCTTGCGGGGGCGAAGTGGGTTGGACCCCGATTTTTGAACAGGATTTCTTAAACTATAGCATGGATTTTTGGATGAAAGGTTGTGTTTGGAGAGCATGTGGCTACACGGTTTGGTCAAAGCTGGTGATTATGGTGATGCTGGTGGCCTTGTTTTTGGCTATATATATGGCCACAAGCATATATTGTATGTGGGAAAGGTCTCGTGGCCAAGTGGTTAAGAGCCCCTTTGCAAAGCTAACATATTTGATAGGGACTTTTACCAGATGTGGTATGGCGGCAGGGCTCGATTCCTGATCATGTAATCCGAGGGGGATTTGCAAACCCTAAGGAGATTTCCATACCTCAGGGGACGCCCTGGGAGGTACGATTTCTATGTCTAATCCTGTAACAGTCTAATCATGTAAACAAATCTACGGCCAAGAAGAAAGCCACTTAAATCACAAACAAACAAAACAAAAAAAAAACAAAGGCGGCAGATAGAGATGGAGATGAGAGAGAGTAAGTACAACTTCCTATCCTGACCACGAGACCAAGTACCACAATTTTTTTTGCCTTGTCAAATTTTGTACATGTATTCAGTACGCTTTGAAGACAACTTGTCAGGCTGAAAGTACTTGTATCATGTTATAATGATGTCGTGATGTTGTTTTAACATTTTGATTTCTCGAAATATGTCTCAACCAAAACACCGAACTGTCTGCTGTCCACCACGACATGGCTCCCACCTTTTACACGCACCTCTCCCTCACTCCGCCACGCGCCCATGATCTTGTGTGTTCCTAAATAGGCATATTCCTGTGTCCACTTCGAGCCATCTGGGCCTGATGCATTGGGCGTTTTGTTGGCGCTTTTGCGGTTGGTTCGGCTTACTATGTCATGTTGTGGCGTCTGCCTTCTATGTGCGATTCTGCATTTGGATGTCTCAACACCGCGGGCGATACTCCAGTTGATGAGTGGTGCTTACTCAAATGAAAGAGGAAATAATACTTGGGATCGCCAACCACGACCATACTGGCCTCGGCATCAACCTACACAACTGAATACAAAGTGCGAGTACTGAAGCCTCCGGCTCACCAATTTCAAGTTCCGAGATATTCCCGCTCGATACATTTGAAGAAACCTTCAAAAAGCGCATGGGTATATCCAAGGGTGCGGTCGCCTCTGCTACGAGCATAGCATAATCCAGATACCAAGATTCTTCAACGTCGCGACGTTCTGCTTTTGGGGCAGCATGGCAATCACTATAAAGGCTCAAAGTGGCTCTATGCCAGAAGCATACCCCATGCGACTCTCAGCCTCTTGCAACTATACCGAACGTGCTTCGAGAATTGGCCAGGGCTTACAGGCTAGCACTTCACACCTATATAAGAGGCTGGAGCATGGACTGGGCTTGTGGGAGGTTTGATGGTTTTGTATCATACAAACTTGCATCTAACTACATTGTCCAGCCAAAAGTCCTGCATAGCAGCTCCACTATCAACGGTCCTTTTTAGACTCTCCGGAAAGAACTTATCGTCAGGTCTCCAAACTCCCAAACCAACCTCATCGCAGGACCTCTCGCGGAGCACAGACAAAGGCAATCACATGATCACACCTCATACGAACGCTGGATATCCTGCCCCCCCCTTCGACTACCCCTACAAAACTCCAGCATCAAAACCCGACCAGCTACTACCTCCGCATTTCAACCAGTAATCCCATCTCCAGCGCAAGGCTAATCCTCTACCCCCCCCAGCTGCGCACCCGTCACCAAAACCCTCCACCCACATCTCTCTCCCTACAAAAAAAAGCACACACACAACAGCCCCCTCACCCAACCCACCGCGCGTCGTATCACCCTTAAAGGGGTCCTCAAAGCAAGATCGAAAAAGAACACCTTGCCTCAGCCACCCACCCCGAAACCCCATTCAATCTAACAAGCCTATAACCGGCCATAAAAACAAAAGCACAAACCACCCCCCGGACGAACCCAAGCGCTAGCTTACCGCGTGCGAGCTACTCTACACAAGCACGGTTAAACAACTCTAAAAACATGGAAACATGGAAGCGCGAAAGGGCGTGGTCGGCATACATAGGTAGGCTATGGGGTAATACAAATACGGAAAAGGGAAGGTAGCGTAAGTGTAGTTGTGGCTTGGGGGGTGTACGACTAGCAGGACCAGCAGGAGCGTGTGTTAAAGCTTCTTTCTTTTCTAGGCGCGTTCGGTTGGTGAGTGTCTGGGTGTGTGTGTGGTGGAGTTCGGGATCGGGAGGGCGGTGTGTGGGACGGTGTTTATTGGGAAGGGGGGGTTGTGGGGATGGGATGGGGGTGATGGGATTGCGAGCATGGATATGGATATGGGTATGGATGGGGTAGGGGGTAGGGGGGTAGTAGCATCTCTCTCTCTCCCTCTCTCTCCCTCTCCGACCTTTTCAGACTCTACAGCTTCAACCACCAAACCTGCCTCCCAGCGCTCTCGGCGGACCTGTGATCAACACGCCTATACCTCCTCCTCCTCCTCCAGATTCCCTACTTTTATCCCTTCCCTACCCACCCCCCCTCTCCCCCCTCCAACCTCTCCCCCCCAGCCTCCCCTCTCCCCCCGCCCCCTGAACCTCTCTCTCTCCCCCCTCCCCACCGCAAACCCCCACAACAAAACCCCCCCATATCATCTTATCTTACCATTCTCATACCCTGCCATACCAGCGCGCCTTGGAATAAAATAGTATAAGATAGGGAAATATAGGATGGGATATGGGATATGGGATATGAGATATAGACATACGTACAATGACTTGGGACTAGGGCGGGAAGTGTGAGTGTGAGTGTGAGAGTGAGTGAGAGTGGGAGTGGGTTTGTTTTGGTGGTTTGGGGGAAAAGGGGGGGGGGGGTTGTGGAGGGGAATGGAAGGGAGGAAGAAATTTGGGGAAGTAAAAAATTGGGGGGTGGGGCGAAGAGTTGGGGTTGAGGATTGGGGGTGGGGTGTATTCGGTGAGTCGGGTGGATTTAGAACAAGTTGTAAAGGTAAGAGCACGGAGTGGTTCTCCACCTCAGCGAATTGTTGATCGACTGTTAGTCTAATCATCAGTTATTTCGATCTGTTCCTTGTCACACCCCTATCCCTTCGCACGTTCCTCATCCCCCCCTCTCCCGCCATAGACTCCCCCATCTAAGATCCAAGCCTCGTTATCCGTCTCGTCGTCCTGGACTCTGCGCCACATCGACACTTGGGGCTGAGCGTTCTCCTTATCCCCGACATCGCCCTCGTGGTCGATTTCGGGCTTCCAGGTGGGTCTGATGAGGGCGCCTAAAAGGGGGTTTTTCGCGAAGGCGCCTGTGGCGTTGTTCTTTGGATTGGGAGCGCTGGAGCCGACGGGGCTGGAGTGGTCGTCGTCCTCGCTCGGCCTCTCCACTTCCCCCATCCTCCTAACGACTTTTCCGCCTACCAAATCAACACTGACAACCATCCTCCTCTTCTCAAATTCGGGCTTCGCATTCCACTCCTGCTCCCTCAGCACCTTTTGCTGCCGCTTCAGCTGCGCCGCACGCTCGACGGGGCTGCTCCAGATTGATTGGCCCGAGGTCGGGGTTTCGAAGTCGGCGGCTTCATCGATGATGTGTGTGCGCCTGGCGTTTTCGGACTGGTAGTTTAGAAGGCGGTCACGGTGTTGGCGTGCGAGGTCCAGGGAGGTGGTTTGGGGTGCGGTGGTTGTTGAGGTAGAGGAGGTGGAGGGGGGAGGGGGGGTGAAGGGGCGGGGGGTGGATGAGAGATCGGCGCGGCGGTGGGAGGCGTTATTTGCGACCATTTTCTCGATGCCGCGTTCTTCACGCAGGGAGCGGATCATGTCCTGCATGTCTTCGGCGCTCAACAGCGGTTGGGAGCAGAAAGTGCATGGTCCGATTCCCTCTTTTACGCAGATTATCTTCCCGCAATTAAGGCAGTTCGGCGCGGCGGTCAGGAGTGGATGTCGCGTGGCTAGACAGTCGCAACGGCGAGCTGCAGGATTTGCGCTGGCGGAGAGGGACGGGTTCGTTTGGACTTCAAGGGTTCGGATTGCGGAGTCGAGGTCTGCGAGGGCGGTAGAGGGGGCGTGCATAGATGGACCGCCTGAGATATTGACCTTGGTCTTGGGTGCAGGAGAGGAGGTCCTAGATGAGGGGTGAGAACGATTACTGGAGTGCACATTGGGTAAATCGGAGATTAGTGGACCGGATGCTGAAGGAGGAGGTTTGGGTATGAAGTTGGTGGAAATGGGGAGTTGGCGCGCATCTGGCCTGTCTGAGAGGGCGAGGGTATTTGCGAGGAGAGGTCCCTTTTCCGGACGACGAGATCCGGCTATATAGTCTTGTTCGTCTCTCTTGTGGTACGCGCCAGCAGTGTTGCCATAGTCTTCTGGTCTTCGAGGAGGAGGCAGTTTGTTAAGAGGGGCTTTCTTTTTTCGTGGCTTCCGTAAGGCTTCAGAGTTCTCTGGTGCTGAGACTGGAGGGCCCAGGGTTTCGCGGCGAGAGTTGAAGGAACTTATGAATTCTAGGGCTTTTGGAGAGTCACCAAGCAATTCCTTGAGATGCGAGGCGGCGGCATCTTTAGGTAAAGAGTTTGTGTAGTCGAGGATTTGATTTAGGGAAACTTCATCAAGAGGGATGAGCTGGGAGATCTGGGATACCGCCCATGTAGAGGATGCCATGGTGAGACTGGTCTTGCTAGGCGCAAAATGTTTGGAAGCGAATACTTCTTGGGTTGTTTGATCGAACATCGGGATATGGCATGGATTAGAGCGTCATCGCGGGAGATCGCCTTCTAGCGAGCGTTCAATTCACTATTGCATGATTACTTCCTACGATCTTCCACAATGCAAACTGAGTTCGTCTGCGAGGGTCAGTATGGTACGGAATCATACAAAGGCAAAGACAATTGGTTCGGACAAGGTACTCTAGACCGATTCATCATGTGTCCTGGCTACGATCTTACTCTCTTCGACTTCTGCTGTATGGTGAGCAGTTCGGCGGAGACCAGCATTTCATCTGCTGGCCCAGTTTCATGTGGATCTCCGCCGGTCTCTTGATGCAACATCGCATCTAATCTTGCGGCTGCATGTTGCCGTGGAGCCCCCACCCGTCGATTTACTGGGAGGATGAAGTTTCAGTGCGGCAAGAACCTTCACGAGAGCAAAGGCAAGCCAGTCCGATTGAAAGGTATCTTTTCCTCTGGTTTTCTATCTGCGTGGTCATGTTCAAATCCTAAAGGGGGTGAATCCGGTGGTAATGGGCCGTTTCAAGACAAGATATTCTACCCCATGCGAAGTACTCTTTCCAATAACTTCTTAAGATACATTATATTACTCTACCACAGCGCTTTCTAGGTCAAAGCTTAGTTCTGGATGGCAACTGCAGCTGCTGAATCGCGGCGAAACAAGCTAGAATATCCAGACTCTCTTGCCGCAATCATAGACAGCCGGGAGATCCTGTGCATGATATACTTCCCGATGTTTTGTGTGGGTACCCAGCATAACGCAGGAGCTGAGGCTGTACGTGCGCCTCAATATTTTTAACTTATTCTATCTCTTGCAGCGCACCCTTGACGCGGCAGGATTTCGCTTCAAAAGCCATGACCGTTTGTTAATTAATTAATTCATCTGGTGATAAATAGCAATAGATAATGACCGTGGGGTGCGTCTGGCAAGCGCTCTTTCAACCTTGGTCCTTTCCACGGCTCAGCGGTAAGGATTTATAGTACCTATGCCGCATTGAGCAGCATCCTCTTGTTCAATAGCTTGATAATGCCCGCTCCAAGCGCTCAAGGTCCTCCTTTTACCTGTACTAGGTAGATTAGGGAGACTTTTAGATGGAAAGCACTGGTGTAGTGATCTGGTGGGGAATTTGATTCTGTTCTGCACGGCGGATGGGCTTTGGAAGGTAGCATGTAGAATATGTCTTCGAGAGGCCAGACCAGTTAGTAGTGTACAGTACCTTACCACCTTACGCAATGGAGAGCGTTTTGGCCGTCAGCATAGTTGGAAATTTGTTCATTCGTAGTGTTGGAAGTGATCACGATGCGAAAAAGTGCCAACAGCAAAACCCATAATTCTCAGCGCGTAGCTGAGTGCCAAGAGTGGCTTCCCACATCTCACTGGTCCGCAACGAAGTCGACTACCATAGTACTCGACTCCACCCCTGCCGTCGTGCATATCTCCTGCTTCTCTGCTTCTGTCACGGCCCGGACGACCCCCATCAGGCGAATCACATCCCGCCTACTGCAAAGCCTAGAAGACTCCGACCGTCCCGGCTTTGGTGCCCGTCAATCGTGATTCGACGTTGTCCCCCGTACGATATCGATAATGCACTGGGGTCTTCTCTATGGTGTGAGCCAAGTCTTGATGGAATGAACAGCATCGATTGTGCGCGCAGGAGCAATAAGCTTCTTCATCGACATACTACGAACGGTATGGCGTACCCCGCTAGAGTTGAAGCTTGTCCCAGGCACGCAATTACCTTGGTAGTAGCCATCACATGTGGCAAGCGCCCAATTACGATGTGATGCGTGGGCGGTTGGCCCATAGACGTGGAGCTTCTCCGCTTTGCGACGCAAGACATATACCCCATCGATAACCCGGGGAATTCGCTGATAACTACCTCTTGCGCATTTATCTACTGACCTGAGACCAACCCACCGAGACCTTCCGGCGGCCCTCTGCTCACCACAATCGTTATTATCTCCCCACCGAGGATCTGGAATCCTTCCTTGTTTCGCATCTGATCAATTGGCATAGCGTGGTGTTTTCAACATAGAAGCAATTGGTTACAGGACTTGAGTTTCCCGCCACCTCTAGAGATTGGGCGATATCTGGCGCAAGCTGTAGGACTTCTTTGCCACCAGTAACGAACGTTGGCATCAACTACGACAGTGTCTTCCTCCGATTACAGCGACAGAGTTCAAGAGTACCAAAGTCGCTATCATTGCTTCATCATCGACGGATGCCCTGCGGCAGCGGATGAACAGATGCGAATCTGCTAAATTCGACTCGTTGGGCCCGAAAAGGTCCTAAATCACTGCGATGCCTTTCCTACCTACAGATGACTCGCTCGTTCTGATAAACAATTACCTGGTCAAACGAATAAAGATCCCGGTCAATAGCAGCAGCTCGCCTGGACTTATCGCCGCAAGCAAGCAAGATCCATGGTCACAGTCCGGACAATACGCACTTGGCTGGGTCTACTTTTCCGTCATCTTACTGGTTATAACATTTTGCATACAATGGTATCATTGGGGAACGGATAGAATACGAAGGGCGACATTCAAGGAAGAGGTGGCTATGTCATCGAAAGACTCGTCACCAGATAGCGACTATGAAATGGCAAACCTGCCGACCGCGAGCTCAACACGGAAGTTCTTTCCTGGGAACGGTGAACTACCTCAAGCTCCAGCAGAGGGAGTTTCAGTCCTGTCCTTTTCGCCCTTGAACAAAGCAATTGCTGCTATTCGATTCATCAGCTACCGACCTTTGCCAGTTCTGCGAATATGGAAGCTCCAAATCGCCTTTCCGTCTGTAGGAGCCGTGGCCATTGTTTCTGCGGCCTTTGTCTTTGTGACGCTCTACTGTTTCATCCCACAGCCGTTTTACTATGCGAGTATTGCCTTTGGTTCGCCACCGTTGGCGATCCGGGCTGGAATGCTTGCTGTTGCGTTGATGCCATGGATCGTTGCCTTGAGCATGAAAGCGAATTTAATTACCATGCTCACTGGAATCGGCCACGAGAGACTCAACGTTTTGCATAGATGGGGTGGCTATTTGTGTCTCTTCCTGAGTTTGATACATACGATACCGTTCTATATCACCCCAGTGTGGGATCAAGGAGGCTTTGCAGTGTTCAAAAGTTTCTTCACTGGCCAATACTACATCTACGGCACCGGTGTCGCCGCTCTTGTACCTCTACTCTTCCTCTGCTTGCACTCTTTGCCCTTTCTGCGAGCCTGGATGTACGAGCTTTTTGTTGCTTTGCATGTGCCAGTTTCTATCGTCTTCGTTGGGATGATGTTTTGGCATTGCCATAAGTACCTGACATCGTGGAATTATCTATTCGCTACCGTAGCAATCTGGCTTCTGTCTTACTGTGTCCGACTTTTCTTCCTCAACTGGGCGAATCCGAGGCGATTTTCATGGCTCATTGGTGAGGAGTCGGCGGTTACTGTCCTTCCGGAAAATGCCGTAAAAGTTACTATCCCAACTCAGATGAAGTGGAGGCCCGGACAATACGTGTACTTGAGAATGCCAGGCATCTCAGTGTTTGAGAATCACCCGTTCACCATAGCATCACTATGCAGCGACGACTTCCCATCCGAGTATGGCGAGCAGTACCGGGATATGACTCTGGTTTTTCGACCTTTTGGCGGCTTCACCAGAAAAGTGCTCAACGCTGCCATTGATGACGGTCCAATGAAGACCTACCGAGCTTTCATTGACGGTCCTTACGGCGGAATGCAGCGAGACCTCGCATCCTTCGATACCGTAATCCTCTTTGCCGGCGGCAGTGGCATCACCGCCATCGTCTCGCAACTCCTCGACCTCATCAAGAAAATGCGTGACGGCAAAGCCGTCACCAAACAAGTCCACGTTGTGTGGGCCCTCAAACGGCCCGAAACAATGGAATGGTTCAAAGAAGAACTCCGCATCTGCCGTGATTTCGCCCCCTTGGAAACAGTCCACTGCCAATTCTTTATCACTGCCGCAAAACGCACCATGCCCGGTGCCGGCCAACCCCCGCCTTCCCCCTCCCGCCCCGTCTCAGATCTCATGCACCACAAAATCAACGACGTATTTCAAGGCATTGCTTCGAAACGTAACTCCGCCCTTATCCGCGACGAATCCGGCGGCGATCCTGAAAAAGAACGCGAACTCCGCGCCGAAATCGAAGACGGTATCACCGCCCTTCCACAACCCACCTTTCTCCCTCCACCAAAGAAAGCACATACTCGCAACAAACCTTCCTTCAAGCTCTCAATCCCACCCACAAATCCTGAACCTCAGAAGAGTTTCGACTTTGGTTTCCCTTCCACACCAACCATGCTCCAGAAAAACCTTATGCGCTTCGCCTTCATGCCATCGGTGAGCACGAAGAAGGAAGGTTGGAGAACGGAGTATGGGAGACCAGACATTCCATACATGCTCAGAGGATTCGAAAAGGAGTGCGGCAAAAGGACCTGTGTGTTCGTCTGCGGGCCGCCGAGCATGCGGGTCGATGTGGCGACTTGCGTGGCCAGGATGCAACGGAAAGTGCTAAGTGGAAGTAATGGGAGAGAGGAGGTGTTTCTCCACACGGAGAATTACGCCATATAACGGGCGGAAGCAACGTTGACTGTACATTTTGGCGACGGAGAGTGGGGGGGTGTGTGTGTATATGTCTTGCTGTCTTTGGGTCTTGCACTTGCGTTTCGGCGCTCAGAGCTTTGGGCTGGCTGGGGCACTACTTTAGAGATGATACCTACTTGCTTACTCGGTGCTATACGCACTTTCCCTTTTGTCTGATGTCGTGCTCATCGAGCTCCCAGAGCTAGGAGGCTTGTATATTAACAAAAATTCCATTCTCCAGTATTACTCTATCCCGAGGCGGATTACCAAGGCTCAGTGAAAATTGTGGTGAGGCCACTTGTATAATCCGCCAGGTCGCGAACAGCCTTGGGACTTGAAACGTTGTGGAAACATCCGATGGGCCACGGTCACGTGCTCGACCAAGCATAGGTACCTTAGGTAGGTATTACTATAACGTCGCGCGCTTGCTCCAACCCAACAGTTCAACGAGTATCAATGCTTACGACACCCAGCCATTTCAACGGACGTGTTATTAGAGTGCTCATACACACAACTTCACCATCCATTCCACACATCTCTACAAACCCCTGGTTCCCAAAAAAAAATCCGCCTATACGAGTAGCCCCTCCCCTTTCCCCCTTTCCCCTTTTCAAAGTGTTCTACATATGCCGCTCTCTGGCGCTACTGTACACGACAGTCATGAAGGCTGTCAAGGTACGGCTACAAATTTTGCTTTTCTTTCTTCGTGTTTAGGGTTTTGTTGATGGCTCGGGATGGGTTTGTGGTTGGGGTTGGGGTAGGGTTGGCGATATAAGGGAAGCGCAGGAGAGGGAGGTTAGAGTGTAGAGTGGTGAAAGGCGCGGGAGGTCGTGCGTGGAATCTTAGGGTATGGGGAGGGAGTGGGGGGGAGGTACTAAAGGGGTTGGCTGTGGGTTAGGTGGCACAGTAGCAACCACCTCAACCAAGCCTGCCGCGTTCCGCGAGTGCTCGAGCGCTTGGGGAGCGTATATCGAAAAACCCTAGCATGGCCTTCTCGACCTGGTTCTTGAAAGATATTTAGCCACCGGTGGCTACACCGAGGGTTTGGCCGAGAATCGGGGAAGGGAATTATGACCATTGCTGCAGCGAACTGTTACGTCTGGACTGCTGGCTGTGGCTCTTGAACGCCGACAGCGGTGGGCAGTGGTGAGGATAGCCTATGCCGATTCTGGGGGATCATGGGTTACGGAGACCACCCATGCGACAGCAGAAGTGTCTATGTCGAGGGGGAAACTCACAATGCCCGGTGCCTACTGATCGTTAGGACATAACCAAAGCCTCGAGATATCGCTATCTTTCGAAACATACCGCTGGCGAAAATGGTGGATGGTAGGGTTATAAGAATCGATGGGAAGGTGTAGCACTGATGCAATATGGCGGCTATACGTCAACGTACCAAGGCGACGCCAGCGTTGAGTGTAGAGAGAAATGTTTGACAGCTTGGGAGTACAGGCCCGTAAGCTAATTTTCACCCTCCACGCGATTTTCCTGGTCCTTTTGGGGAGTTTTTACAGATTTCTACAAACTCTACATTTTTGCCAGTAAAAACTTTCCTTCTGCAACAATGGAGCTGCGTCGGAAATACGGTCTGCTTGTAAACATCGATTGTCAATAAAAACATGCTAAAAGAGCGTGGAGTAGGACCTTTTATTCGTCTTGGTCCGAATTTGTTGTCCTTCAATGGCCCAACAGTGTGCACAAGACAGACTTCTATACTCTGGCGGTCATGGGGGAACACTCTACGATGTTTTAAACTCTAAAACAAAGCGAGCATGTTCCCAAACGCAGAGTCTTCTCTCCCTCTGTACGTGCGTTCTCTCGAATGGTGCCTCGCACCACTGATTCGATCATTGAGTGTTAACACTCGCATCTCTGTATACAAGTCTTTCGATGAAGTACTTCCGAGAGCATAAGGAGGTAATAAGCAAGCATATAGTAAAATTGAACGATGAATAGCGGCAAAAATTTACTTCAATTGGTAAGGTTTTGGATTTTGCCGAGTGGGCTCGGTGAGCATACCTTCGTTGAACACTTGTCGAGACTCCTGATAAGATCGTTCTGTTGATCGACAACCCTATAGAAATGAAAGATATTAACCAACTATTTGCTAGGTGGGTTTTGATCGATACTATGACTCATTTCACGTTTGGTCATTCGATTGGTTTTGTCGATGCAGAATGCGATCTTGACGGCATTATCGCAGCTCTTCATAGCATGGCTATCATGACTGGGCTGATAGCGGGCATTGCCCTGGCTTTTCAATGCAACCAATAACATACCCTACTTTACAGCTTGTGTCAAAGAGACGCTGCGCATGTTTCCACCCACCCCGATAATCCTTCCGCGCTATGTTCGCAAAGGCGGCTTGAACCTCAACAACACCTGGATTCCAGAGGGACACCGAGATCGCCGCCGACCCTTGGCTTACAAACCGTGACCAGGGCACCTTTGGGATAGATTCAGACACATTCCGGCCAGAGCGATGGCTTGAAAGTACCGAGAGAACAAAAGAAATGGACAAGTGTATTTCTCCTTTCGGGTACGGCTCGAGAGAATGCATAGGGAAAAACCTTTGAAGCGCAGAAATTTATGTCTGCAGGTAAAAATACTCCTCCATAATACCAACAGTGATCTGAAGTCTAATAGCCGAGGCACACGTAGCTTTTCAGAGACTTCGATTTCCGGTCGGCAAGTTTGGAGAGACCATGGATATGTAAAGATAGAGGGATCAGCATATACGAGAATCAATGGATGACGGTCCAAGAGCGGGAAAAAGCCACATCATAAGTAGCTATCATCTTCGATGGGCAATCATAACTGGTAGGTTGCGAAAGACATAAGGTCTTTGGAATACTAATGACGCACATAGCAGCGGTTTTTCGTATTTTCTGGGCTTTTGCTCTTAACATGTCACAGATAGCACCAAAACGTCCAGATCTTATAGGCTTGGTAACCATTCGTAGTTCGCCATGCAAAGATTCTATCTGGTCTGGGCTTATCAAACAATGCCAGAGTATCCCACCCTTCTCACATTAATTTGTAGAGCGATAATCGGTTTGATTCTTCTGGTAAGGAAATCTGGTTGGAGTCAACGATGCGTGGGATCAAGCATCAGATACGAAGCCCTACCTCTACCCTCGACGAATCGTTTTCAACCTTATCTGTGATTGACGAAATGGTTGTCCGCGGATTTCATGGAGTTGTTGTTATGTGAGCATAAGACAACGATTTACGATTTCCTGCGAGCCACCACTCGCCCACGCACATCATTGTAGACGACCAATCCTGTCGTGAACGCTGCTGTCTTGAAGTTTGCTGTAACGTCAACAATCGCATTATGCTTTCAAGATATTAAAACAATTGTGTATTCCTGGGACCAAAAGACAAAGACGTTGAATAATCGCATTGCCATTTGCATAGATACAACGGATGAAGATGTTGAACAATCGTGTTATCAGAGACGGGCTGACTGGGTATAAAATGACTCGGATCTTTCAACTTGGTACGCATCTGCACACCTTCAATCACAGAACAACATCTCATCAGACAGTCAAAAACTCAACTCACAATACCACGAAACTCAAAACACAAGATGCCGTCCACCCCGAATGTTCCTGAGGATGCGGCAGAGTATGCTCTCATCAAGACAGTCGCCGCCCTCGAGCTCAGCATAGAAGCGAACACGGCGGAAATGGAAGCCAGTCGAATGGAGCTCATGGCGTTGCATACCAGAGCCCGAGCCGAGGAAGCAAAAACGGAAGCGATTCGACTCAGTGCACCCTATGCTACCTCCTTCTTATTCAATTTTAGACTTGAATGGGGCTTTCTCCGTCAAGTGGCCCTTGCTGCTGTGCTGGCAAGAACGGGTGTTCAGAAGCTAGTTCGATGCTTCGCTCAGGCAACGCTTGCTGCTCGATTGGGAATGGACAACGAAGCCGCCGAGTTGCAAGATATCTCGCCTTTCCATGAGGTGTGCGATGCTGTAGAGATGGCGGTTGAGGCTGGCATCCCGGTGGAACACCTTCGTCTTACCAATCGCTTTGATAATGAAGGACATCGTTCCGACATAATCCGAACTGTTCGTGCGACCCTTGACTACTACACGGAACTCCACAAGCCTCAATTCGAAGATGCGTCTCGCGGCGCCGAAGAAGAGTCTGGCTCCGAAGAAGAGTCTGGCTCCGAAGAAGAGTCTGGCTCCGAAGAAGAGTCTGGCTCCGAAGACATTCCCATTGCAGATGCCGAACGCATTCCCATGTCAGATTATGGAAACCTTTTCAGAACCATCCACAACAGAGAAGAGTTCGATCCCGCCCAGATCGGAGGCTGTCTCTTTGGAGCGACAGGGAACCGCGGCGTTCCGTCTAGCTCTCCGTCTTACTTGGATTCTGCAGCTAGAGGACCCAGCGGAACTACCCAGAACGAAAACTCTTCCCTTCCAGAAGTGAGGGAGGGTCATGAGAACCGCGGCTTTCCGTCCTACTCGAACTCCGCAGAGAGAAACAACCGGGTCGGTCGGCAAAGACGCCCCTCGCCAAGGATGAGAGACGGCCGAGGAGCTGAAGGGCATCAAGAACTTCTCTTCAGCCGAAACCGAGACAATCTCTTCGGAAGAACGGAAAGCCAGGGATCCGTGCGGAGTGGAGCCAACAAATTCGAAAGAAGAGACATTTCCCCAAAGCCACTCAAAACAAGTCTACACTATTCAGGTGGCGATTGAACCAGCCAACCAGGCAAGACCTAGAAAAGCTCGACAAAACCAACAGAACATGTCCGATATGTCTTGGTGCCAATACCACCCACGGGCTCATAGGAGAATCTTGCCTCGATGTTTCCTCTCATACAAGCATGCAATATCTCGATTTTAGATCCTAGACTTAGAAATGCAATACCTTTTCATCTCGACATATGTCCTACCAGCTATTATTCATTCAAAGATCCCAACATAACGCTGTTCATACCTAACGCTCTTCAAATTCACAGTTTCTGCTAAATAATTGAACAAGGGACTTAGCTCTCCTACTGACATTTTTTGATTCCCGCGAACCTTCCTGGTTGCTCATAAGCTTAATTGCGGAAGAACCTTACCCTACCCGCAAATCGATCCAAGTGACAATCCCCAGTATCTCTAGCCAAAATTAACAGCGTTCTAGACCTTGTCTCATCTTAGGTCTCTCGTCCTGTTCTGGACGCACTCTTTCGGCTTGTTGTGTCAGCAACGTCGCTTACAACGATCGAGGTAAAGAATTTGGACCAAATCATGAAAACATCTGGGCCCTGTAAAGTGTACTGCAGCTTCCTCCCCCAGGAACCTCTTTGAATTTGCATATCCGATCCGCTTGGGCTGCCAACAACCGAGGACGCCAACAATACTAACAGTCCATTCAAACAACCAGAGCATTGCTGCGGAGACAGTGACGGGGAAAGAGATTGATACTTGGCGTCAAGCGTAGTAATCCGACCGGAGAGGTTAGTTAGAAAGTCCACTGGGTAATGATGGTTATATAATTGATTGAACTCTGGCTGATGGAATTATGCCAACAACAAGCTGATTCTTGTCTCGCACAACTGTACCCATGAGCTTGGATTCCATCTTGGGATCTCTTAAGAGGACAACCGATGGAGAGCATTTCGCAGTTTGGGACTGGATAATTTGCCAGAGCTGGGAACATTGATTCGAGAACTTCCAATTCGTGCCTACGTTTTCAATCGGGTTTGGAACAAAGTGAGCGATGTCTCTGCTTTGAAGGAGCTCTGCCTTCACTCAATCCTGTGTTCTTCCCATAACGAATGTCTGGTTATGGACGAGTTTAGTGCTCGGTATTAATTGCATCTCATAGTCGCTGCTAGGATTAGGAGTGCCTCTAGGGCTGAGACGAAACGTGCTAGTCCTAATCTGGTAACCTTCGCGCAATGTAATCAAATCAGAGACGCGGTCAGCAGCCTGCAGATATAATATATAGATAGTATCATACAAAATCCTGCACGACGCATATTCCACTGACTTATATACTGACATGTCTTCCCAGCCCTTCAGACATTCCTGAACCAACCCTCAGAGCATCTGCTGGAGATATTAATGAAACAAGCCCATCATTTCCATAGTCTACAACAATATCGTTATTAATATCATGGGCAGACTCGTCAAACTCATCGGCTCTGGAATTGGTCTCGCTGCAGAAGCAATTGCAGCCCGAAGATCGCCATCGCCTTCCGGAGCATCCAGCAGCCGCAGGACGGTCGACGACGCTCCTCCTCCATACGTCGACCTACCAGAAGAACGCGCTGACGAACTCATTGCCAAGGGACAAGCTGTCCCAGCTGACCGCAAAATCGGCCATTCCGAAGACGAAGGCTCGAATTCAGATTCCAGTGAACTTGATGAAGCGGATTGGGAGCTCGATGAGGCCGGGAATGGCTATGCTGATGAGGAGAACGAACCTAGCGAGCGCCAGGCCGGTGCTGGTGAGCTCGTGCAGTCGTTTCTTGTACAGCATCCGCCGCCGTATACCACCGCCAAAGGACGACTACCTTGCCCTGTGATCATCCCACAGCGCAGACCAAAGGATAAAAGCCGCGGCTTCGTTCGCGCTTATGCTCCAGTGCTCATGGATTGTGGTATTGACCAAGCTACGTTTTTGGATTTTTTGAAGTCTTTTCATAAGGCAAGCCAGGTAAACTAAAATCCGTCTGGATTTACCCGTCTGAGACGTCCATTAATTGCAGGTGATCTGTAGGCGTCACCAGTATACACTGTGATAAATATTGCAGCTGTAGGTGTGGGTTTTGTTCCGGAGATAGCGGCGCAAGTCACTGCAGCTCTTGTGCAGGTGACTGTGGGCATCGCCAAAGGGGTACAAATCAGGCAAAGGTGAGCTGAGCTATTCTTCGGACATTATAATTTCGTATCAATCAGTGATTCGACTTAAGGACGAATTCATTCCTAGACCAAATGAACGACAAGCTGTTCCGCCCACATGGTCTATTTTGTTTAATCATGACCTACAAACCCGAGCAAAAAGCCAGCCACGAGCAAGTCGACATCTCCAAGACCATCGCCAAATCGATTACCCCCTCAGATTCAAAAGTTCGCGAGCAGCTCAAGGGTCTCAAGCTATCAAGCGCCAAAACCTACGGAGAGTTAGAAATGCCAGAATCCGCACCATTAACCTTCCCAGCGCTGGATGCAGCAGCGGCCTCTACGGATCAAGAAGGGAAGAAGCAGTCCCAGTTCAAAAACAGCTCTAAATTTGTAGCGAATTACCTTGACCGCCGGGCTCAGGCAAGCTATGTGAGCCCAATTCTTTTCCTACAAGCTCAGCATACACATGAATACTGATAAATACAGGCCAAAGAAAATCCCAACTCCACTCTTGCAGCCGATCAAAGCGGAACTACATTTGCATCCCGCTACAGCGACCCCAGCCACCCAGCTTCAAGCGGCTCGCTCGTATCACTAGTCACAGGCGGAGCCCTGGTAGGTGGAAGAGAACGGCGGAGATCCCGCCGAGAGGAGCGAGGAAGAAGACCTCGAAGGGAGCGAAAGGGGGGCCTGAAGAAGCGGCTGCTGCAGCAAGTAAGTGGAAATTTCGAGGCTAGTCTGCAGACTGGAGAGATTCGGGCTAACACGCTGGTTGTAGGATGTCCTGTACCTTATGATTGTGAATATGCCAACGGATGAGGAGATTGAAGCGGCAAGGGTGCTGCTTGCAAAGTAAGAACGTTGGGTGGCGTTTCAGAATTAGCACGGTCAGTGTTTTATGCTAAAATGCAGTTTGAATCTCCGACTATTCTTGGTCCGCAGGAACCGAACTTGCAAGGCACAGAGAAGCTCTTCATCAAAGATTCGAACAACAATAGTCCGCACATTTCTTATTATATTTATCTCCATTATCCAAACCATCCAGCTTCCCTTCTTCACAAACCTTATCTCCGCAACCCTCAATAAACCACATTTCTCAGACTACCCTCCCCTCCCCACACAAATCACAAATCTCCACCACCGTCTTCTCCTTCCCCACCCTCAGCCGCCTACACTTCCCCCCACACCTCCCACACTTCTCCACTTTCCCCTGGCCCCCCCACGCCTCCCCCTTCCCCTGTCCCGACTTCTTCCACCACCACCGCGGCAGCTTGCGCTGTTCCCACCACGCGGCCTTTTCCCAGCGGCCGGGGCGGAGCAGGAAGGCTAGGTCTGCCTCGTCAAGGACGGTTTGGTCTTCGTCGACGAGAGTTTCGGCATCGTCTACAAGGGTTTCGGTGGAGGCGATCGACGCGGAATCGGGGCCTTGTTGGTAGGGGCTTGGGGATGCATCGTTGGGGGAGAAGGAGGGAGCACGAGAAGGCGGGTAGGTTGGTTGTTCGAATAGATCTTCCTCCCTCGGAAACCCTTCCTGTCCTGGCTGTTCGAACAATACCTCACTCGCACAACTCTCCTTTCCCTCGCTATCACCCGCAGATTTCTCGGCTTTTGGCTCGGGCCTAGGCTCGGGCTGTTGTTCCTCGGCCTTCTGCTCAGGCTGTTCCTGCTCGGCTTTCTGCTCAGGCTCGCGCTCGCGATGAGGCACGAAGCAGAAGGGGATGGAACCTGCGAGGAGGTAGGCGATGGTTTCTTCGTAGAAATGTTGGAGGGGCATGTTTGGTTGGGGTTGAAGGCCGATGCGAGTTCGGTGGTTGAGAGGTGGGAGGTGGATGTGGGTTGGATTGGAGGATTTGGAGATTTGAGAAACAGAAAGGATAGATGGGATTGAAATACTACCTCAACGGGGTTGAAGCTTTGAAACGGTTGGGACGTTAGAGAAGAGGAAGCGGGAGTTCGACGCAGAAATGCAATAGTGAGATGAGGTAAGACAAGGCATCGAGCGTCGAAACAATGGGATTATGTCGTTTCAGCACAGCGAGACAATGAACGACATATTTTTATTATCATGAACAAAGAACCCCCACACACCAAATCCAAATCCAAATCCAAATCCAAATCCATGTATCGACAGAGAAAGAACAACCTAAACTCGCGCTGCCAACCCTCCTCCCCAACCGTGCTTGAATAAACCCTCAAAGCAACCTCCCTCTTCACAATGCAGGACCCACAACCTACAACCCCCCCTCATCACCACCCCCTCCCCACCTACACCCGACACACCCATCTCCTTCTCTAGCAACATGCAAACAACTCACCCCACAGTGCCCGCATGTTTGGCGCCTGGCTTGCTAATCTCGATTGGCGGAAAAAGGGGTGGCGAGGCAGTCTTCGCGGGGGGGGAGATTGTAGAAGAGGTTGATTTTTTCTTTCGTTTTCGAGGGGTGCGTTTTTCTGGTGTTTGAGGTGTGTGAGGGGGAGAGGAGGGTGGAGAGAGTAGGGGAACATGATGGGATGGTCGTGGTTGTGGTTGGTGAAGTGATTATGGGTGTTTGGGGGGGGCTTGCAGGATTGGTGGAGGAGTTTCTGGGAGGATGGGGTTTGGGTAAGGGAGGGATGGTATGATGGATGGAGAAAATAAGCAACAAGCTTCCTTGAATAAGAGCGTGATATCAAAACTCAGGAGACGAACGACCTTCTCCAACAACATAACAACACCCCAAAACCGTCACTTTGAACAAAGCCCAGCCAACACACCGGAAAAACGCCCCCCCGGGAACGACCACATCCCACTACACAGTAGCAGCCCTCCCGTCCCCCGTCTCCCACCCACAATCCCGACAAACGCTTTTCCCGCCCCTAAGCCCCCTCCCCCTACCCCCACAATGCGCGCACCTATGCACCATAATCACCACCTCATCGCCATCGTCGTCATCATCCCCACCAGCTGATGCCTTTCCCTTGCGGAATTTGAGTTTGAAAGGCGAGCAGGAACCGGGCGTAAGGGACATGGAGCATGTATGCACCGTGGTTGGTTTGTGGTCGTCGTCGTCGATAACGGAGCGTTTTCGTCTGTGGAAGGTGAGTTTGAAGGGGGTGCAGGAGGCGGGGGTGAGGGAGATGGAGAGGAAGGCGCAGGGAGAGAACATGGTGGTGGGGTTGGCAGGGCCGGGCGGTCGGTGGGATTGCTCGAGGTAGGTTCTGGGGATGGGGTTGGGGGATATAGAAAGTATAAAGGAAGAGTGTCGAGAAGCGTGATGACGAGATGGAGCACTTGCATGCACTGGAAAGTGCAAAAAGAGAGACTCTTTCGGAGAAGCGTGACAACAAGATTGTGCGCTTACATTGAATAATAGGCTTGGTATATCAAAGGAGCGGAAAACGATTCAACGTGGGAAACTAAGAACAACGGTCCTTATGAACAATGTCTTTGTATGTCAAGAATGAAGAAGGAACAGGATCATGAAAGGAAGAAGAAATTGAAAACATGGTGCTAAGCGAACATACACTTCCCACCTGTTTCTCAAAGGATCTTTCTCAGAGGGATAGTCCCTTTACAGAAATCCATTCTTAGTACAATAATCACAGTAGTCTTGCCCATTAGGCAGTCGTCTGCAGTAGTTGTTACAGTAGCCGCACTTGTCGACCATGAGCTCGTCCTCCCCGATAGAGAGCGCCTGGAATGATCGAGTAGCTTTTGGCGCTCGTTCCACTCGCTTGATGGAGCGAATCTCATGGGTCGGGGCCGGACTTGACCAGTTTGAACTTCTTGCTTGGAGCGAGAGGGAGAGACGGGCTTCTCTTTGTCATCAAATGTCAAATGAGAGTCTTGTGAGCACTTGTCTCCCTGGTCGGACTTTGGTTTCCTGCCGAAAGAAGGCATGGTTGTGAGGTTCCGCCTTGAACAGATTTTTGGGTGAAGGTAAAGCGTTGCGTATTGGATACGTTGAAAGAAAGGATAGAATTTTATACCCATCGAAGCTAGAAACATAGTGGAAGTGTGATAGGACATGAAAGTAAACAATGATCTCAAGGGCTAAGACACAGCAACAATGACTAGGTAGACATTTGATGTGACAATGTTGACCAAGTAAACACGTGGCAACACAGGAACAAACATCTTCTGTCAATCCAGACTGGGTCAAATTTGTACGGGGCCATCCAGGCTGGTATAATTTCCATTTTAAGCGATTGGCTGGCTAAGGTAATTCCAGCCATGATCCTCACCCAGCAAATTCCGTACCGGCAAAGGAGGAAAGGACGCCATGTCTCGAGCATTTGAAAGACTCCATGGGCGATTGGCAGATGCCATCTCAACGATGTTGGATTGTGCCAGGACACCTTTTGATTTGGCTAGCTCATGCCCATGCTTGGCGCGTAGACTATTATCGCTCTGGTATTACCAGTAGGCCCAGGAGAGAAGCGACATAGAGGTTACGGCTCATCTGTGGGGTCTTCGCTAGATGCTTTGATGCTGTTGAGCGACTCTGTCGAGGCAACTACACGATTGTTGTAGAAATTGGAAAAATTGATTAGAACATGCTCACGAAAGAGAACTGGCACTGACTGGAGGTTGTGCAGGTATGGCATCAGGGTCGCACAACCGCTTACTAACGACAACAGATTAATAATGTAGTCTCATTACAAAGCATTCGACAACTTTTTCCCCACCTGATGCTTTATCGTAGCCTCTCATCGTACCTTGACATGACTTAGCTACCTCTTACATTAGCTCTTGTTTGCTGCCTCGTTTCACACGTCTGCATCGCAACAGGCTTTTACCTGCTTCTCATCGCCTACTCTCCCAAAATGAGTGTTTCAGAATTGGATATTGCTAACACTATGGCCTGGCTCAAGGAGGTCTTTTCTGCTCTTTTTCGAACAAAACATTCGTTGCTGACCGTGGTCGGACATTCAGTTCCACCGAGCCGGCGATGCCCTTGATCCCGAACCATGGATAACAACCTTCTATACTTTTGATGCAGTGCAGTATTTCGCCAGCAATACACCAGTGAAGGGACGAGAGGCTATCCTCGAAACCATGACTCGACAATGTTCTGTACTGGCAAGCATGAAGCATGTGTAAGTCCGCAGGAGGCACCACTAGAGATCCTTAGATGTGACTTTGCGCGACCGTCTCGCATTTGTCTTCCAGTTCCCTTGACTTTGTCTCTGAGTGCCGTACTAATAGGCAAGATAGTCTAGGTCGCGTCGATGTGCTTCAAGATCGGATATACCAAGAGTCAACAATCACATATACGGTAAAAAACGATCCGGAAACGGAGGAAGTCGTGGTTAACGGTTTTGCAATTTACCACAAAGGGTTGAAAGACGCACAGATGAAGAGGTGAGTCTGCCGCAAGGGATCCTTATATAGCATGATAGGAACCGCGGTCTAAGAAGAATGCAGGTTTGATGTGTTCGGGGATTTCTCAGAGCTGGGAGAAAAGATCGCAAAATGTGCAGGCTAATGTGGTTTGGATGTTCTCTCAAGGGATAGGATGCTGTTGGTCATCCTAGGATGATAAAGTTCTCCTTGACCCCCTACCGACTACAGTGATTCACCGTGACCAAGCTGTAGAGCAAGCTTTCCAGAATCTGCTCTTGTTCATCAACGGTGAAGCTCCCGAGAGCAATGGTTCTTACTGACTCAGATAATATTTCCACATTATACCCACTGGTTTGAGATAAATACGGAGGTACACAACCACACAACCTCAAGGTAACTTGCAGCGACGACATTTTAATAACCTTCTTAATATAAAGAGTCTGTCGGCATGGTAGAAGAGTCCGGCCCAACACCGTAATTCTAGATGATTGTGATATATCTTCCTCGATGCGGATCGAATCGTACCACTATAGACCTATACGAGAGTCATCCTTATCTCCCAAAGTGAGACGTAGATGACAACAGAGTACGCAACCATTATCTCAGGAGAGCGATGCCATGGATAGGGCTCCTTCAACGAGTAAGTCGACATGGTAGTTATCTAGCTTCACAGATCCGAGAATGAACAAGTCGCCGTACCAACAGCTCAGACTTATTAGTACGATTCTTTCCTTTTGGCCGCTAGTCTTGCATCTTTTCTCTCATCTCCTCCTCTCCAGATTTGGCTTGGCTTTGGTGTAATATATCTCTCCCTGACCCGCGCTAGACTCTCATATGCAACATGTTCCCGCGCAATATCTTCCCATGTATCTTCCTCGATTTGAGCTTCTCCTTGCGATATGTATTGGGCTTGCTCGATTGACGTATCTCCAACGAAGGTTGGAGATGGGCTAATTTGAGATACCAGAGGTGCTTCTACCTCCACAATAATATGGTCGGCGCAACGACAGCCACAGCCTGAAATACATAGGCCATCTTCAGTGGCTGTTGTAACCTGGGAAAGCATGATAGAGCGGCATGAAGCATGGAGAACATGACCACAAGCGAGACAAGGGGAAGAAAGACCACGAATAATTTCAGCACATAGAAGACAGATCAGAGAACTCTCTGGACCTGTACAAGATGCAAACCGCTGATCTTTATGGTGCTGGGAAACCTGCGAAGCGAAAGTCGTGTGACAGGTTACGAAGCCTAGCCTGGCGCCTGTTTCTTCGTCGGCACTCAGGGATTCCATATTAGAACTGCCAATTGCAATCGAGGATGAAAATCCGGGGACGAGTTTCGGGGGGTAGCCTGGTACAGAAGGTGGTTGGTCGTTGTATTTAAGCAACTCGCATCTGGCAAGAGGCATTTCCCATACGATGAGCATGTGCGCGTACAGTTCTCGGTATGCGTGATACCGCCACGATTGAGCAGGATCTAGTAACGACCTATCAGCGTAGCCTTCGTTGCCAAATTGGTCTTGATTCTTCAGTTTTGTGGTGAACACAGATACTTTAGGGATGGCGATACCCTCCTCGGTATCAGAGACTGAGAGTGAGTATACATATTTGGGGTCTTCGGCGGTGGTCGATGATTTAGTGAAGAAACTTGTTGCACCCCAGGTTACGCCAGTAGGTGGAGCTCCAATATAGCTTCCTGCAGGGCTTAAACGTTTTCTGGGATAGGTAGCCGGAGGTGATGACGACACCGACGCACTGAAAGAGAAAGGACGCGAGAAGGATGCAGCAAAAGTACTCGCGAGGTTTGAGCTTGAACGATATGTGTTTCGATGATATTCGGGGGAAATTGGTATAGTAGACCCCAGCGGATCGGTCCTTTCGAAGCTTGTAGCTGGAGGACGGTGAACGTTCGGGGGTGTGGCGCCGGTTGAGAAAGGTGTCATGGGATCACTTATTGTGGCACCGACAGAAGAAGATGTAGAGTGCGGGCCGCTAACTCGCTTATGCGAATCAGAAAGCATTGGTGTTACGGGTCGAAGCAGATTTTTTGCCACTTCGAAGGAAGGAAAATAGCCGACCAAGGTATCGTTCCAATCCCCTACCAAATGCGAAGAACTTCTTTTAATTTGGCTTTGCAACTGCTCATTGTCCGTCTCAACCACAGTCATAAAGCATTTCGCCAAGAGGGGTTCGCTAAGTACACATGATAGCATTGCCAGCATCTGTATGTCTGCAAGCCGCTCAAAGTGCTGGAAACTACCATACAGTTAGTAAATAGAGTCAAAACTTTGACGGCTTGCAGGGCTTACAGTGAATCAATAAGCCAACGTCTTCCGAAAGGATGATTGCCCCATTTGATACTGCCTCTGGTGTTCCTCCGCATGTTCTCCTCAGCCAAGTCGAACGTCAAATCTACCGCACTATCCCTAGATTTAAGAGGAGATACTATCCGATGTGCGACGACAACGATAAGTTCAGCATTGTCTTTGAGGAAAGGATGCTGCATCATCTCCAGGGGAACTTCGTTCTTCAACAGCAATTGAAGAAGAAGCCAGATAGCGGCGAGATCTGAATCACCACTCTCTTCGGCGACCCGAGCATTGACTTCGCAGCAATCTGATCCTACTCCACTTACCACGTAACTGTGCGCGAGGGACCTTTTGGAAGGAAGAAGATTGCTGCAATCGTGGATAGCGATGTAATTATTCGTTGTGGAAATTGCTGACGTAGTAAAACCAGCTCCTCCACTAGACTTATGAGAGTCATCCACAGAAAGCACGTCCTGTGTCTCAGCCAGACTGCCACGCCAAGCCATAGACGGAGGAAAGTGGTGGCGAAGCACGCCGTCTCCTTCCGAGGAAGACGACGATCCAGATGAGGATGTCGAAGAATCAGAATCACCGTCTTTCAAAGTCTTGAGTGGCGATGTCAATCTTTTTGGTATAATCGATCCATTATGCAGGCGGCCGAAACCCTCGAAGATGGTCTTGCGACTTTTTGATGACCGATCACTAGTCCTCAAACTCAAAGAATCGAGCAAAGAATGTGTTTTGTCCTCTTTAGGCGGGAAGAAACAGATCAAACGTCCATCATCAGCCCACATTGCGCCGCAAGCTTTCGGTAATGGAACGTTATATTGAGCGTTCGACACGGCAATTGTGCCATCACTCATGTCTAGTGCTTGAATTCGTAGGCGTGTGGTTCCACCAAGCTCTTCGTCTTCGTCGCTTGAGCTCAGAGTGGGATCCTGCACCAAGTCCATGTTGTTACTTTCTCGCCGCTGTTCCAGCCAGCCTAAGCTCTCTTCCAAATCTTGCTCACCTAACAAGTATCGGAGAGAAGCTTCTAGCGAGCTTTTCTGTTGGATCATATACCTTTCTGCAATCATCTCGACTCCAGCGCATATGTGAGTAAGAGACTCATCACTGATCAACGTTGTATGCTCAAATTCAAACTTGGGCGCCGCTGCACTGGGATATTTGGCAGGGAACTCAACTCGACACTTCATATGAATGTTACTACTATCAGACCCCCATGGCCCAGAGAACGAAACGATTACAGTCCGGGTTTGCATGTCAATCTTGAGAACGTTAGCGGGTATCTGTGTGGAACATCCAAAGCGGACAGAGTACAATACCTTTTCAAAACCGACTTTTCCAAACTTATCGCCTAAGTGCGATATCTCCTCGCCGAGTGACTCAAAAGTATCCCAAGATTTGTCGGCCTTTAATTCGGGAGATAATATTGATGCGAGGCTCTGATCCATACCTGAGGGTGTTGTATCACGTTTTCCAATCCTGACACCTCTCATCCAAGATATGGCGTCCATCTCACCAGAAGCTTTTACCTTCTTCCCAGCCACTGAGCGTATGAAACCCTCATTTCCCCAGCCAACCCTTGTGGGCATGGCCGCTTGAGTCATGCCGAAAGAGAGCCCACCACTATATCCAGGATCTACCCCCTCGTCGAGATCAAACATACCAGCTACTGAGGAGATTTTCCGAGTCTTAGTGTCGAAACTTTCGGGCCTGTCTCGAAAACTCTTGTACGTTGCATTCCTGCGCGTAAAATTCAATTTCGTTTTTACTTTCATGCCTTGCCTGTAGCCAACACTGTCTAGTACATCATCACCAACACGATGTAGACGCAAATTACGGTCGGTACCCCAGGATACGAGCTGGAATTCGCGGTTGTCAATATCGTCACCTATAGTGCCCCTGAACCGCCACAGAAACTCTTTCACTTGATCGTTGTGGCCCGAAAACTGATACACTGATGTTGGCGACATCGGACTCTTTGTTCCTACACCCTCGTCTAGACCGTAGTCATAAAGATGTAAATCATGGTCTCCACGCTGAGGCATAGCCAAAAGACCCGATCCGAACGGCGTGTACCGTGCTCGCCAGACTGGGAACGGGGTGGCAATTGTTCGGTCTGGCTTGTCATCGTGCTTCGTGTAATCCCAAAATTTGATGGTCCTGTCCAACGAGCAAGTTATCAGATTGTTTGTTGCTGTCCTATTCCAATCAACCCCATAAATCTTCGTGGCATGAGCTTCAATAGATTTTAATGGATAAGCCCCCTTCCGGTCATCCCAGATTCGCAGGAACTTGTTGTGAGATGATGCCAAGATATGGGATTCTTGGCGATTCCACTTCACTTGAGTTGCACCCGCGAACCAGTCACAGAAGGTCACAGCAGGTCTAGCCGGATGACGTAGATCCCAACAATGTACAAAACTATCAACAGCACAAGTGGCGAGGACATCAGGATGATGTGCCGAAAAATTTATATCTGTAATGGCTCGAGTATGCGCATGTAGAACGTGCTCAATGGATGCTTGCGAGGATATCATTGCAAGATTCCAGACAAGGGCTTTCTGGTTCGATGTACTTACCACCCAATAGTCTCGAGATGCAAACGGTGACCATTGGACATCAGCTACCTCCCATGGTGTTCGATGGGGGAGATGCCTAGGAGGTGAGTAAGGAGAGTCGAGGTCGATGATATGCAGACCCTGGCGCCTGCTGCTTATAAGCACCGAACTCCGTCAACGTTTTGATACGTACGAAGCCAAAACTACATCTCTACCACATGGTGATATGGAGGCAGATCCGACAGGCTCGTCGAGGCGAAATGAGCCGTCCTTCCCAAAGGTCGGGCTGTCGAATGCGGAAGCCAAGCTCTTCAGCTCTTCACTTCCAGCCATGTTTACTACCTCAAGGTCATGATCGTCTGACAGCCGACCGAATGCGATTGATGATAGGATAATGAAGACGCATGGTGCTCAAGTATCATCTTCTGCACCTTCTCCTTTCTCGATATATCACGACTCCATAACTACAATCTTTTTATCAAACAATCGAAACACGAGAGAACAAATGCCGATAACGATCGACATCCACTGTTTGTTATCGATCGGGACAGACTCGTTGGCAGGCGAGTTTGGCTGTTGAAGTGATTAAGTGAATTTCCGTGTCAAAATGCTGACTCGTAAAAACATTACCTCTTCACCACATTGCTGCTGTGCATCAAAGCATGATGAAACGTTAGTGAATATGGCTCATTTATGTGCAGAGACAAGTAGCCTGATAAGGTAGATGATCTCGCGCCTGGCGTCGAAGTATGCTCTAATAAAGCTAGTCCTATTTTAGCTTGGCGTTCAAACCTCCCCCAGGGTCTGCGTCACAGCAAGTTTGAACGCAAGCACACTCTTGCTTCCCAGCATTTGCTCCATACTGTTGTCATTTACTATATTCTCCGCCGGGCGTTACATTACTCCGCACAGTCTTGCTTGCTACCTCCATATGCAGTGACAATCTTTCTTAAACGACAGTATTGCCTTGCCCTTCGCTCCTCGACGAAACCCCGCGATTTCTAGATCAAGCAACACCTTGAACAGATTCAAGCGTAACGAAGCGCTACTAGCGACTTGCTGTGACAGTATCAATAACAGAAAAGCTCTCGAATGATCTCGGCCGGTATGGCTGCCTTACCGAAGAGAATCGTGAAGGAGACTGAACGTCTAATGGCCGAACCGTAGGTTCTCTCTAAACTGCAACACGGTATATCAGGATGAAGGCCGCCATTCTGACCATATGCTGTATTTGCCAGAGTTCCAGGCATCAGTGCTGTTCCTCATGAGGATAACCTGCGATATTTTGACGTAAAGATACATGGTCCTTCTCAGTCGCCTTATGAATGTCAGTCTCATTTTTTTCTTTCTCGCGAAATTTAGACTCAGCTAATCCACAAATAGCTGGCGTTTTTAAACTCGAGCTCTTCCTCCCAGACGATTATCCCATGACGCCACCAAAGATAAGATTTCTTACTAAAATCTACCACCCCAATATCGATAAGCTTGGTCGAATATGCTTGGATGTGCTCAAAAGTACATATGAGTTCTCCCGCCATTTCTTCCCACATACTCATGGTAGTAGGCAATTGGTCTCCAGCACTCCAAATTCGTACGATACTCCTTTCAATACAGGCACTTCTGGGAGCTCCGAACCCAGACGATCCCCTAGCAAATGATGTTGCTCAGAGATGGAAAGAGGATGAACAGGCTGCAATACAAACTGCCCGAGAATGGACGCGCACATACGCAAAGGCTTGATGGCGTTGAAGGCTGTGGAATGTCAGGAAGAGGGGTACAGGCGTGACGGAACTATGCTTATGGTGGATAGAGAGGCTCCAGGTAGACATATGATTCTTTACCTAGGTATCGAGGAGTATCTTTTCCCTCTGCAACTTTCCAATACTTAAGCGTAACAGAACTCTGTTGTCATCTTTCTTCGTTCTGCCAATTTTCCTATTGATTACTTGTCGAGAGCCTCTCAAGACTAACGGATACCTGACGTTGGACTCCGACTGTTGCTACTGTGAAAGGTGCTCCCTAGGTACCGCATTTATCGCTCTCAATCGATGCACAGTACGAGGAACTCTCGAAGTTTCTGCCGAAGAACTCTCTTCCCGTCAGCTATTGTGGGAAAGAAACAAGTTTGGTATCAGTAATCTTAAGTGATTTACGATCGTCCTACATGGAGATTTATTGTGATATGCAGTTTTATAGGCCATTGACCATCAGCTAGTTTTCAGCATACTAAGACCACATGTGAAGAGCTGTGTCTGAATACGGTGGGAATATGCTTTCCCTGAACGGTAGCTGTCTTACCTTTAGTGTAAGTCATCCAAGCTCCACCTAAATTAGATAGGGTAAGATTTCCTATTGCAGTCCTAGTCCTGATGTATTCATGATGGTCAAAGTATTTGCCAATCACGTTCTACTGCTTACCCTCTGCCAAAGGTGTCCTGGCCGTCGCCAATCCCGACCGGGTTATTTTAATACGACGTATTTTAACCCAACACACCCTCCTTAGTGGCAAAAAGTGTGATAAATCTTCAACAACGAAACGAAGTTTCTTACACCCTCATCTGTTCAAAACATCTTCTTTGCTAAGGTACCAAACATTCCCATATCCCTTCCATATCGCTGATGCCCTTAGTGGCGGGTATAGGCGATAGCGCTAGCATTCGCGGCTAACTGGTTGGGGTGATCTTTCAGTTATGGCTCTTCACGACCTGCTCACGCGTGCTCGCACGAGATTTGCTGCCTCCACCGTTGCTACCAAGGTCTCTGCTGCTCTCGGCATCATGTCTGGCTACGCATTTGCTCGTAAAGCGCTCAAACGTGCTGGCAATGTATGTGCTCCTACCTTACTTTGGTCAGTGGTGATCTTGAAACTCAACACTCGGTGATCTAGGACGAAAACGCTGGCAGCAACGCCCAGGAGCTTTCATCTTCGCTTGCAGCCCCCAGAGCTCCAGAAAACGTTGCTAACGGGGACAACAATCTTGATCAGATGTTACAGAGCGGTAGGAATACGTTCAAGTCTTCATCTAAAATTAGGAGCTAACACAATCAGCGACTACAGGCCACAGCTTGGATGCACTTTCAACTCCTCCGCTTCCCAATGATGGAGCTCGCACCCGTTACTCGCCTCCTGACAAAAAGCACACAGACCAAGAACTTCTACCTAAGCCCCTGAAGATCCGTGATACCAATTCCCCTGATGACAAAGATCGTGAGACATCTTTCTTGGATATGCTTAAGACTAATCCTCTCGAGGAAATCAGTCCGCTGAAGGGGAAAACTGGTACCTCAGCCGCATCTCCAACCACAAAGAACGGGCAACACCTTGAAGGTGGGCATAAAGACGACACGTATCCTAGGATCAAAACCACTGCGCAAGCTACGGGATCGAAACCGTTGGGCTTCCGCGAAAGCAACGCGATCGAGAATGTTGGTGACGGAAGCACTGAGATGCCACCCCTGCGTCGCGCCATGACTGATCCATTCGAGGAGACCAAACCTACAAAAGAGACCGCAAAGACTACCCAAGTATGGACGCCCTTTGCTATGTCTCGTCAGCTGATGACTCGCTTTCGCCTTGATCAAGATAGACAACGAGAGCTCGCCGATAAGTCCGGCAGCAATGATAAAAACGATGAGTTCTCTCTTCGAGCTTTGGCAAAGACTGATCCTGCCTACGAAAAGGGAGTTGTCAGTCCGAGCTACACAGGATTTCAGGTGGAATCTCCCGTTAGCACTCTACGTCGTGAGGTATCTTCAGCTTTCAGTAAGGAGACTTCCGACCTGACCATGACTCCGAACGCATCTACCCACTCCATGTTGTCTCAGTCTAAGTCAAGAGAGCGTAAGCGTTTGTTGGCTACTATCAAAGAGTCTCCAACCACCAACGAATCATTCCCTCGCCAGGGAAGCAAAGTCCTATATGATGCTGAGGCAAGTAAACTTAGCGGACGTTACAAATTCTCTACTCGCGACGCGGACTCTAGTCCATGGTCGACCCCTTCGGCCAAGCGAACGACTCGGAAGAACGTACTGACTGCGGACACAATCAAAGCGTCCATCAAAGCTGGCGTGACGAGCCAGAAATCTCCAAAGCCGGCCAGTAGCAAACCTAAATCAATGTATAGGTTACCCGATGCTCCTGAGCCAATTTATCCACAGGGAGGGCCGTCCCTATTCACTGATGGCCATACTAAGGCGAAACAATTTCGCGCGTCTTACCTTCAGGATGCTTTCGGCGGCGAATCCAGCAAGGGAATTTACCATTCGGACAGCTCCAGGACTGTATGGCCCGAGACGGAGCCGGACGAGGAAATGCAAGAGGAAGCAGAGGAGGTGGGAAAAGTGTTTTTCTTCGAAGACTTCCATGGAGAGAACATTGTCAAGACCAAAGCTGGCAAGGGCACTGAGCAGACCTCAGGTCAGAGTAATTCCGAGCAAGTAATCAACAACGGCGAAGTAAAAGTTGAGGCTACGGCTATCGCGGATGACAGCTCTGATCATAGCACTATAAAAGGGGTTTCCACCATTTGCCAGGACATAAACCAGGCGATCTCTGAAATCGACGAGGCTACTCGTCATGAGCAAGCTACTCGTAAAGATGAAGCTGCGCGTAAGGAGGCAGACGCTCGCCAGCCCAAGGGGCACGAGGATATCAAAACTTGCAGGGTGCCCTAACCTACTGTCTTCTCTTCAATTGGATTTTGCTAACGCTCGAATATTCAGGTCGATGAGTTGCGCAAGAACACTGGCACCGAGGTTGTTCTTTACGCCGAGAGTGATCTGCGCCCCAAGCACCCCAATCACGGGCGCAAATGGAATGCAAAGAATCTCTTCTGTACCAACTGTCAAGGTAAATGTGCAGTATGCAACGCTCCCTGCTGTGTCCTGATGAAGGCCATCATCGGTATGACGGAAATAGAGGATCAGGCCAACTTGAAATATGATGAGGATCAAATCTGCCAGTTAGCTTGCAGCATAGACTCGTTGGTTGGCGAACATGGTATGGATGAGCCTACGTTCATCCGGTGCACTCAATGCTTCAGTTTCGTCTGCCCCGATTGCTGCAGTCAATGCCCGGTCTATCCTTGCCACGATTGCACGTGTAGGGTATGTTCGAATCACGTCCCCAAAGACTATGCCGAGACCTAATTTTCTCACAGAAATGCAACCTTGAGGGTCAGTGGAAATGCTGCGACTATCACGACAAGACGGACATTCCGGATCATATTAAACCGTACCAGCGTTTCCAGCACCAGAGAATGTGAAAATCGACGGATGGGATAAAGTCCAATGACTGTTCTCATTTGTACTTTACCTAGGGTGACCCATGGTGGCTAACACAATGATTGGATGAGATACTAGGTACCTTAGGGGCCCTTGCGAGAGTTCTAAACAGCCTGTTATAGAACAATGTCCTTTTAGCATACTGTCAAATCAATGCTAGTAATTTTTTAACATGATATCAAAAATGACATGATGTAATATTGAACAGCTTGTTATATGTGACCGATTATTCCATGTCTGAACATGAACACATGTTTGATTTCAACACTATGTAAAAAAAATCAAAAAGATAACGTTACTTAATTACATTTCAAAAGTCCGTCTGTTCATGTCTTAACGTTATATTCAGATTTTCATTTTTAACGGCTTATTAAACGCTGGATTATACTCGATAGCTGTACATTTCGTTTAGTATGAACATTTCTAATGAACAATTTGTTAAGACTTTTTACTAAAAACGACATATTACATATGTACATCATGCACACAGTAAACATTTTGATTAAAGGTTTTCTTATATTGATGTTAACAGCAATTTAATTTTAATAAAGATGCTTCCATGTTCTGCTGAATATCTGTTAACAGATTTAATTTTTGTTAATAGTTTGTTAAAGCATCGTTTACGTTAACAACAACAAGTCAATATAAAAGTGCCATTGTTAAGCGGCTTGATATAGCAGATTTCAGAACTTGATTTCCATTTCAGCAGTCTGCCAGCAGTTTATTAGCAGGCTGTTGCTTAACCACGCAAGGGCCTCCAAGGAATGTGATGCACAGGTTTACGGGATGCCCCCGAAGCGCACAAATTCAAAGCACAGTTGGCCGGATACTTCTTTTGTAGGGGGGACTCCGTCAAAAGAAAAGTATATCATAATTTTAATCTACAATAAAGGTTTAATATAAGACTTTACGCTGTTAAGACTTGTTTTCTTTCACCTATTCAGCACTAACAAGATTGTTTTTAGATCGCTTTCTAGTAGCCTGCCACCCTGCGAAGCAGCATTCAATGTGAGATCACGAGGCCGACCTTCATTAGTCTTCTCTTTGATGACTCGCTCTGATCTTGTTGTCATCGAAGCTTAGAACGACGACGAAGCGAGGTCAGGTGAGAACAAGGTCAAGAACACTCTTCTTGCTTCTTTTCGATCTTTCTCTCATCTTTATGAATGATCGTGAAGCAGAAGCCGGAGCGATGACGTGCGTGATCTTGATTCGGAACATCGTATTGCTCGCCGTCTCCTGAAGTGATCAGGTGCTTCGATAAAATCCGGTCTACGATCTTCTAAACGACAGGTACAATAGTCTCGTCTCGCCGAGGATAAGATAGTCGTGAGGGCATGACGGCAGGAAGGTGAGTAGGTGAGTGAGTAGACGAGTGAAGTTTTTCAGGTATTAGGAAGGAGTATGAGTACGAAGTTGATTTGCTTCTATGTTCGAAGGGAGAATCAATTTGATCAACTAAAATATGAACGAAGAAGGTTCATCATGATATGCCTCACACTTGGTGAAGTCGTCCCAAATAAACGAGTACCTCGCGAACTGTGTGCTGTTGAACTGTGGGTTGAATTTGTGTGCCTCCAGGGCATCCTGCCAGGTTTACGAGAATGGAAAGAACACGAAAATGTCATGATAGCCATAGTGTAGGAAATTACATGCAAAGTATATGTCGATAGCCACAGCATCGGAGTTTATATGCAAAGCATATCTTGACTTCAACATTGGTTCAATCGCCGAAGTCCCTTTATTAAAGATATCATGTGCATACCTGCCTATCTAATTTCTCGGTTTTGGATGAAGTCGAGGGGACTCGCTTGGCTACCTTTAGGCCCTAGATAGTCGTCACGTGTCCCACATAGCCGAATCTCGCGAAATCGTCATCCAAATATAGGCACACACGAACCGCAGAACTTCACGATTCTACACGCAAGGGCTACACAACGGCGCAGCCAATATGCGTACTTACGAGGACACCTTCAGTGGTGACAAGATCTATCCTGGAAAGGTATGCATAGCGCGTTGCATGTGCCGAACAATCTACAAACCAACATCTACCTACTTCGCAGTTCAAATCTGGCATTGAGGGAACTGGGCCGCTAACAACACCGTGATATTTTTAGGGAAAGCTCTACGTCCGGGGCGACAGCAAGATCTTCCGCTTCCAGAATGGCAAGACCGAATCTCTCTTCCTACAGCGAAAGAACCCTCGCCGAATCGCATGGACGACTCTTTTCAGGAGGCAACATAAGAAGGGTATTTCTGAGGTATGAAACTTGTGTTTCTACATTACGTTTCTACGTCTAGCCTGCGCTTGGAAAACTACATTGCGTATGGCAGTTTATACCTAAAGGGCTTGGTCCCATCCAACCAAACCGAGCTTATCCATTTCAATAGAGGTATTCAGGTGCCTCAAATCATCCCTCGCTAACTATATGCTCTCTTCAGGAAATCGCCAAAAAACGCACTCGCCGTACTGTAAAGCAGCAACGGGGCATTGTCGGTGCCTCCCTCGATATCATCAAAGAGCGTCGATCCCAACGCCCAGAAGCTCGTGCCGCAGCTCGTCAGGCCGCCATCAAAGAAGGCAAGGAGAAGAAAGCGACAGCAGAGAGCAAGAAGAAGATGGAGAAGGCGAAGAGTGCGGCGGGAGCAGCAAGGGGACAGCCGGGACGGATTCAGTCGAAAATGGGAGCGAAGGGGGCCCCTAACAAGGGTATGGCGGGGAAGACACGATAGGTGGTATGGTACGAATTGGCGGAGGGGTTCTTGCTTGATGGGCATAGGGAGCATGTGTCCAATCAAGATATGGTCGCACAAATGAATCCCTGATCTGCTGCTGTGATCCCGCAACTTGGATGAACCTTTGTAGATTCGAGCAGCTGTTGGGTGGTAACAGTCGAACCCCTAACGATTGCGTAGCGTTATGCATACGCCAAGAGATCGTTGTGCAATAGCAACAATTTCCGTTATCCTTCTCCGAGTACTGCCTGTACCAAAGTGCGACAGTCTTGGCTTGCCAATGCGAAGAATGATTGAGCACGGTAATTGGATCCTTACCAAAGTACAGGCTAATTGATGAACGAAAAGGTAGATGTACTGTAAAATCTGACCGGAATTCCCCTTCGTGTATGATTCAAGCATGTCATTCAATAGTTCAGCCGCACGCATTACGAAGCATACGAAGCAATTCTATGAAATTGCATCTTTCAGTTATCTAATCAATAGCTGGGTGTCCTGGTAGTTATTCAAATTTGCAACCATCCTATTCGTCATAGGCACCATCTCAAGCTTTTTCCGAAAGTACCCCTCCGTAGTTTTCTGTTTTCTATCCCCCATTCCTATCTATACCCCTCCAAACTCACGTAGCGCGTTGTGATGGGATCTCTTCCTCCTTCAAACGGCAAGATCGTCCTTGTCTCTGGTATCAATGGCTAGTACGATCCCCCAAACACCCTATATGGCTCATTATACTGATAATTACTCTCAGCATTGCCTCGAGGATTGGCCTCGATCTTCTCGAAAAGGGTTATACCGTAAGAGGAACTTCAAGAACAAAGCACAGCGCGGATGCCCTCATCAATGGCGCCTACAAACAGTACGCAGATCGTGTCCAAATGTACTCCGTCCCTGTGATGACGGACTCTGGCGCATTCGACGTAGCAGTCAAAGGTTCTGCCTACCCCAATATCCACTCCCAGAGCCCGCCTAATTCCGCCTCTAGGCGTGACCGCAATCATCCACACCGCATCTCCTATAAACTTTGAAATCAAAACTTGGGACGAGATGGTGGTCCCTGCCGTCAACGGCGCCCTCAGCATTCTAAACTCCGCGTACAAGCACGGCGGCCCTCAACTGGAATCCTTTGTCATAACCTCCTCCTTTGCCGCCGTCTCCGACCCTTCGAAAAGACCCTATACTTTCACCGCCGCGGACTGGAACACATGGGCCGAAGCTGAACACAAAAAGCTGGGCTCCGACACCCCACCCACTGTCCTATACCCCGCCTCCAAAGCCGCTGCTGAGCGCGCCATATGGGATTTCAGAGACGAGCACAAGGTCTGTACCTGCTCACCGCATTCAAATCGGTACTGCGGAACTAATTGCCATAAGCCCCCCTTCGCAATCACCTCCATCAACCCCGCCGTCGTCACCGGCCCCCCAGTCCAACCTCCGTCCTCGCCCACCAATCTCAATGAAACCCTGAAGCCCGTCTGGGGCCTCTTTTCCGGCAGCGTTACCACCATTCCCCCAGCCATTGGCTCCGCCGGCTACATCGATGTGCGCGACGTCTCCGCCATGCACGTCTGGGCAACCGAGCACCCCAAGCAAGCAAACGGGCAACGGTACCTAATGGCCAAAGGGCGTGGGGTGCCACAAGCCATAGCCGACATATTACGTCGGAGATTCCCGGAAAGGAAGGGGGTGATACCCGAGGGAACGCCGGGCGAAGGCTATGTACCAGGGTATGACTGGCCGGAGGGCGGGGCGCGGTTGGATATGGAGCCAGCGAAGCAGGCGCTAGGGAGAGAGATGGTGGGGTTTGAGGAGTCCGTTTTGGACACCGTGGCGGTGTTTCAGAAGGTTTATGGGAAGGAATTAGGGGAGGGGGGGAAGAGATGAAGGGGAATGAGTTGAAGATGGGGGTGACGAATGGGAAGGCTGCGTAAGGGAGGGGCTCGGGAGAGTGGTTGGGCTGGGCTGCAAATATGGCTATTGGGGGGTTGAGGATAGTATGTACAAAGACATTGGCATTGCCTTGCAGTGATCTTTCCGAGTTGGGAACCGAGGAAGAGTATTCCTTAGCCAAAAGATTGAGATTTACCAAGAACATCTCTGAATCAATTGAACTGGGTTGTTGTACAAAGGCAATATCCCAATTCACGTCACAGCCACCACTATCACCGTCATGACCCCTAACTGTCACGATACGCTTTCCCCCATCCACGAACTTTCTCCTCTTCCCCTAAGGAGTGCTAAAACTATCGGCCATCCGCCGAACAAATCGCAGTATTGCTATTCTTGCCACAAGGTTTTCGTAGCGTTGGGAGGTCGTTCAAGTGTACGGACGGAGGATGAGACTCACTCGATTCTCCTATTAAAGTAGCTAATCTACTCCCATCGTGTCAACCTCTTTCATCATAATCCTTCTGGCCCATGATGATCTGCTTAAAGCAACAATTGATAGCTTCCGCTTCTGACAAGATTGTGACTGTCGACGCGAGCATTGTTTTATATTCGCATAATAGAAAGGATTGGGAGGGAGTGTGAAATTGAGTTGAGAGAGGCTGGAATTAAGGGGTGGAGAGGGGCTACTATCTTTTTGAGACTTATAGTAGCAAACCTTCCGCTGCCCTTACGCACATTCATTCTACGTACATACGAAAAGGAAGCTTGGTCTCCAACCCACCAAGTACAGGACTTCTTGGCTCTGGGCCGTCATTTCCATTGTCGCTCGAATTCTCCACATAATTGCTCCCGTCCCGCTCCATCTCAACATCGGCTTCTGCTTCGTCCTTGTCTACTACTTCGTTGCCCTGGTAGACTTCGACACCTAGATATTCTTCATCGTGGTAAGTGTTGATGTGGTCTTCCTCGTTCTCGTTGAGGTCTTCCAAAGTCTTCCTGGGTTCTTGTAATAAGAGCTATTTCGATCGCAGTTTTGTTGTTGTCCTCCTGGCGGTCCACAACGACGGGCGTTTCACTCCCGTAGCTGTTACCTGCTGCTGGCTGTAGATCTACATAACCCTTCTTCCACTTCTCCTCATTGCCAGCTACCCACTTGACCCACTCACCCCATTTCCTATAGGCTTACCTCTGCCCTCAGGTAATCCTTCCAGCTCCCGTTTACAATCATGTAGGCTTCTTCTTGGGCTCTTTGTTTCATCAGATCGGATAATTCCTTCTCCTCCCACAACATCTGCCATACCTCAAATGCCTTTCGGGCATCTGGAGCCATCAACAAAAGGAAGGGGGGTTCGCTCAGAATCAACAGCTTTAGAGTAAAAGCAAAAACCAAGTTGCTCGCTGACTGCTCGGGAAAGACCGCACCCAGGGCTGGCGAGGTAGTTATGAAGCCATCGTCGCCCGTGGCTGCGTCTTGCCTGTTCAGAAGCTTCGCAGGGGAGATCTTTTGTCAGTTGGGAGGAGGACCTACGTTCAGACACACAATCTGTAGCTGTATACGTCAGCAAGTATAAAGAAAGTCAACATGCAAAGCAGTGCAAATACACTGGGTACCAGCAGAAAGGGATTAAACACACGATTAGCTCAATACGTAGCGTTGCTGATGCTGAGCCATATCCGCCAGACTGGGTTTAAGAGATAACTCCCTTTGGTGGATTTAAGTTTTGGTTCCTGAGTTCGATTCACCAGAGAGCATATGATAGTTTTGGCACCTCTTTCACATACTATCGAGGCCACGCAACGTCTCTTGACAGATGGCTGCATCATGCCTCTGCAAAGTCGCTGGCTTGCGTGCTATGCACGATTTTCGAACACAGTCCACAGGACTTTTGTACATTTTGGTGTTGAGGCCTAGTCAAAGAATGATTCCGGCAGCCATCCAACCACTTTGACTCAGCGCAATAAATCGAAGCACGCGCATCTCATCTCTATCACAATGACCCCATATGACTGGGTGGTACTACCTCTTTCCTTCGTAAATATGGCATTCTTCCCTACACTAGGGGCTTCATTGGCGGTGACACAACGTATCAAAGAGGCAAAGCGCGAATATAACCAAACTATACGGAATTTCTAGGAGCAAGGAACAAGAGAAGAGAAGAGCAATGAAATAGCTTAAGGATTGCCCTGTCCAACCCTAGGGTAGAAGACTCTTGAAAACAATGCCGAAACCTCTTTGGAGGGTGCAATGTCTTGCCTGCTCTCGTGCTCAAATACACCTGGTTCACATCTAGGATACCATCTGTTGAGAACAGCGCCTGGAGAGACCTTTGACTGCCTTCCATAAGGTATGGAAGCGGGATCTAGTCCACTGTCATGATGGGGATAGAGCTGTCATCCAGGCACAAGAGGGCGTCCAGAGAATGCGAAGACTGCGAAAACTGCAAAAACTGGATTCTTCAGACACACGAGAGGAGCAGAATACTCTGGAGATCAGATTGTTTCGACGTTGCAGCATGGGATGTCGTTCGTTGCCTCACGACCTCAGACGTGCGGGGCTAAGCCCCTTCGGGTTAGCTCTGCTTACTTCGCGAGCTCAGTGCAATCGCAGCTTCCGTGTAAGCAAAGCGCTAACCAGATGGGGCTTAGCCCCACACGTCTGAGGTCCTTCGGAAAAATACAAGCCTTGGCTTGGGTTCCATTGCAAAGCTAATGTGGTAAGATGAATTAGGCAAATGAACGTATCAAACTGATCAATCTCGAATTCGTACATTCAGCTGTCACTTTGTCTAATAGTCGAAGTGGCGTGTTTCTTCATTTCACCGCTCGGCATGGCCATAAGAGTTTCCTCAAGGATCTCAATAGAAAGCTTCTAGGAACTTCGCTAACGCTGGACTGCCCAATGATGATGTATTAGTGGCAGCAGATGCGCACCCAGAGGCCGAAGCAAGGAATATGGCCTCAATCCCCCCGAAGCCGTTTGAGGCCAAACGCTCTTAATTGTGCTTTCATCCTTTGTCCTTCACAAAGGGCAGCCGATCTGAATATTATTGTTTGTCGGCTGTTGAAATTTTCTTTGGCACTGGGAAAGAACCATTGACGATGTTAGCTCGTTCAGAATGTCGTTAATTGTGTTTAAAGACTCGATAATGTCGCCAGTATTAAACATGGTAAGAACCCCCCAAAGACTCTCTAACCCAAGTAACTGTTTCAGTTTGATTAAAAGACCCCCAAACTTTCGCAATGGATTTGCCTTATCGCCATCAAGAGTTCTCAGATCAGAACTTACAAGATATGGGGTTTCTACACACCGAAGCAGCAGAGAATGACCACTACGAATTGACCTATCCGTATGTACCCCACCCAAAATCTTAAAGGAAGATACAAGCTCACCAAAATCCCAGGATCCATCCCATCTTCCAGCGTAAACAATGGCATCACTGCGATGACACGAGTTGGGCAGACTTGGATCCCGTGCTTCGACTAGCATCTGCGCTTCTAGAAAGCCCTGCCAGCCTGAGTTTCATCTGCTCTATCGTGTCATCACACCGCGAGATCCTACAAGAGGAATATGAATGCCTCAAACTCCTAGCCACTCGCATCCGCCAAATCGACAAACCGAAAGCAGAGATACGGCAAATAGCCACATCCGTCTTGCAAAAGATGACACAGGTCACGCAATTCAGATGGTCTACACCCAAGGGTCCAAACAAGTTCTGTATAGATGGACAAACCTGGCGGAACGGCCATGAAAAGGTTTGCGTTCACCCTAACACATCAGGTTTCAAATCTACGATTTGCATAAATAAGTATATTTTTCAAGCAGTGGCCAAAGCAGCCAAGCCTATCAACAAGGCTCCGTGGAACGTCTGCTTAAAGCTCAGATGGCAATTCTTATCCGCCAGCACCTTTTGCCATGAAGTGATACATGCCATCCAACAAGCCGTCCGGGTCAGTCTTATTATGGTAGAACCTTTCTGGGAGGACGACCGTATCGCGGAATTGGGACAGGCATGGGAGTAAGTTAGAGTGTGTTTTCCATCCAGCTTCATTACATTGACTAATATATTCCAGGTGTGTCGTCTACGGCGGTAAGCCTTGTCCCTCAGACGATCTCTCCTCTGGAGCATTCCTCATCGTGGAAGCGGATAAATACTCTCGCAACCAAGTAAGCCCGGCCAGTCTTACAAGAAGAGGCCCCGCGGACTCCCAAACATATTATTTTATTCCTATGGCCTTTATTGCCGGAATTCAGAAACAAGAATTCTGGGACACCCTGAATGGTGATGCAAATCGGCTACGCGTCCCGAGATCGGCGGGCTACACGTATTACATCCGAGGCGAAGATTTGGATATAGAAATATTTACCAAGTTGCCAGTGTGTTCGGCCTCTCTGAAGTCCCTTGATGGCTAACTACTGGCGACACAGGTTCCCCTAATGGCCGCAAACTCAACGTCATCGTCAGCTTAAGGTCGTTCCGCTTTTTTTTCGACCAGGACAACCAAGATAAACTCATTTCACCTACAAGTAAGTCCAACGACTTGAATATATCATGACTCTCCTACAAATTGTTTAATTAATTAGTTTGTTCATCACTATCTAGCTATGTATATATCTAACATAAGCTTTCTGTGTATAGTATCTGGATGGAAATCTGTAGGCGAAACTCCCCTCCATCTCCCTCCTTCCGCCTATTGTGTTGCCCGCTTTGTCTGCACTACGTCCCATTTCTATTACTACCCCTTGAACCTCCTGTTTGTGTGCTCTCTTCAACTTTTTCACATGAACTCTCCGATCAAAACGGAAAGTTTTGTATATAACCACAAATCGAGGAAACATTATAGGTCATGTTACCCAATCGTCTATCGCCTTTGAACTTCGATTGATATACTTTGTTCAACATATCACATGAACTCTCGAAAACCCTGCATATAGTAAACTAACAACAAGGAAAACCTATAGATCATCGAAACCCTTGAACCCAAAAAGACTTTCAATGTATCCATTAAACTTTTCGAATTTTCAAAACCAACCACTCGAATCATAACAACACAAATTCGCTAAAAACAACCAACCCATACACGCACGTTAGCAATATTTGATTACATCACTAAAATCCAACCAACCACCAAGAACATGACCAGCAGCACTACGAAACGAAACAACCCCTGGGATGATATACAACCCAGGGCTCCCCATTCTTCGAGTGCTATCTATCAAAGCAGCTGCATATGCTCAATATAATCAAAAGGCCAAGGGACTGGTTTCGACGAATGAGCGTGTATGGGATGAGATGAGAGGTAGAGAGGAAGATGAGAGGTAGAGGCAGAGGTTGTGTATTGTGAGATGCCAGTTGAAGATCTAGGGACGAAAAGGAAGGAAAGAAGGGGGTAGAGGAAGAGTGATAGGAAGGACTGTGTGTGTGTGGTGGTCGTGGAAGCAAGCAGAGAGGAGTGTGCTGGAATCTCTACCATCCCACCATCCCCTCCTCCTTCTCCTTCTCCTCCCTCCCCGTCCCCCAGATCAACCAAACACACCCCCACCCCCACCCCCTTCCCCCATCTCACCCCCCCCTTCCCCATCCCACTAACACCAAAAACTTTCACTACCCATCCACACAATAAACCAAGAAAACAAGAAAAAGCACACACAACCCGCCACTTCCAACCCAAAACCCCTGCACTCATTGCGAACAACATGTTTTTGCAACCATAGACACAAACAGCAAAGATACCCCGGGGGGGGGAGGAAAAGCCCGAGGCTTTCGTAGGAGGCGAGGCATGGGGGCGCTGGACGGAGTACAGTAGAACAAGAGAAGTCCTGTGCTTACGCGTTTTTCCAAAGTCGCCCACATCGATGCGACGTCCTTATCGTTGTTCGTCGTGCGATACGTGATATATTATAGTTCATTTCATTTCCGCAAGGGGGCAAAACCCCAATGGAAAGCAGACTGACTACTGTAGTTGAAGTGGGAAAAAAGACGTGGTTCTCCTTACCCACAGTACCTCTACCTACAGTATATATATATATTTATTATCTTTGCTGAGAATCAGATAGTGAATCTTCTAAACATGACGGCTTATATGATTCCGCCGCTCAATATGTGCCTGTGTTCTCCAAATAGTAACTACTGCGGTAGCTTTAGAGGGTGTATTATGTACCGGTTTACAAGTATCGAAAGAACCAAGGGGTGCGTTTATTTTGCTCCCTATTGCAACTGTAAAGAGGCCTATTATTTCCAGGAAACGTCTCTACGCCACGTCTAGTATCTATTAAGGGTCCAGCACATCACCCCCACATGCCCCACCGCAAAAGCAGAAATATCTACTGGTATTCAACCAAATCCTCAATCGGACCAGATCCCTCGACCCCCCAAAACCCCCGCAGCAACACCAAACCACCCTCAAGCCTTCGCCACCCTCGCCCCCGAAACCAGCGGCTCCACCAGTTCCACAAAAAACGTCCGCGACTTGACCCCCCAAACCATCAGACTCGGCACCCTCCATCCAAACAACATGCCGACGCCCCCCTTAGGCCCAATCGGCACCAACTGCGTCATCTTCTCGCTCTTGTTGTACGGCGTCTGCTTGACCGCCTTCCCATCCGGGGACAAGTCCGCGAGGATGGAGGAGCACAGCGGTCGTATGGGTTCCATGGCGTCTATGGCCGAGCCGGCGCTGTAGGAGGCCACGTCGCCGACGGCGTAGACATTTGCGGCGGTGAGGAGGCGGAGGGATTTGGGGTCGGTAAGGACGTAGCCGCGTTCGTTGAGCCAGGCGGAGGGGAGGAACGAGGTGTTGGGGCGGCCGCCGGTAGCGTCGATGTAGACGTCTACGGTTCTGGAGGTGTTGTCGGAGAGCTGGACGGTGGTTTTGCGGTTGTCAGCGGAGGGGGTGGCGGCGGTGACTTTGGCGTTGTTGATGGTTTTGACGTTCATGCGTTTGAGTGTTGATTCGGCGGCTTCGCCAATGGCGGGTTTGAGGCGGTGGAGGAGGGAGTGCGTGCCGGACAGGATGGTGGTGTCCGCTTTGGGGAAGACGGTGGCGATTTCTCCTAGAGCGGTTGTTAGTGGATACGAGTTTAGGCGGAAGGAGCGAGGGGGATACTGACCAGCCGTTTCTACGCCTGTGGGACCACCGCCAGAGATTAGGATCGTGGATGCATTGGGCAAGGCTGCGTGCAATTCCTTCATGGAGGAAATTGTTGTTTCGTGAGAGCCATGGAGCGTCCAGAGGGGAGATGCCGAGGTTGTGCCTGTTGCGATGACGAGGGCTGAATAGCTGACCGTCTTCGTACCTGAATCTGCTGTTTGTACTGTCACGGTCTTCTGGCTTTGGTCGACACCAACTGCTGAGCCTATCACGAGGGTGAATTTGTCCTTGGGATATTGCTTGAACCCATCTCCAATGGGCTTGAAGATCTTAGAGAATGGAATGAGCTCGGAGTTGATCAAAGCGCGCGGGGCTCCGATCTTCCAGAAGAAATGGGTAGAGGGGGAAATGAGGGTGAGCTTGTAGGTTACGGATTTGTTGGCGTCTTGGAGGGCGGGTATGGTGTGCTTTAGGAGGTAGTGAGCTGCAAGAATGCCAGCAATGTTTGCTCCAACAACCACAATGTCGTGAGAGACCATGGTGACAACGATGCTTCGGTTCTAAGAGATTCAATGAGGGCAATGAGGGCAATGAGGGCAATGTGTGAAATGAAAACACCAAATGCTTGGTATAGCACAAGATTTAGGGGGGGTGTCTGGGCGAGCTGTAGGTGTTGATAGGTAACAACAAAGGAAAGTATGAGAGCTGCACCCGGCCACTTGTATCCTCCTTCTTCTCGTCTTAATTCTCGACATGCCTTCTATCTCGGTCAGTCGTTCTGAGGCTGCGAACCTGCATTGGTAATTCCCTGACAGTGAAGGACCGATGGGATCTGATTTGCTTTGTCAAGGGAAGGAGTGTAATTGGATGTCTTCGGAAGCAGGAATCGCCGGGTGCGAGAGAGCGGGAACATTCTTAGTGAAAGTCTCGCCGTCCCCTCGGTCTCTCCCCACACCTTATCAATCTTATTTTGACGCTCATGGTTCGAAAGTCCGAAGGCCGAGAGCTCGCTAAGCTCCTACAAGGCTACAACAGCCTACGTGCCCACGCCTACCTACCCACGCACGCCACGCGCCCACGCTACCTTACCTTACCTACTAAATACTTTACCTTATCGACTCTCATTCCTCTAAACTCAGGCATTTCGATTTTAACGCACAAGACTCTTGGCTTCTGTATATATTCTACCTGCAGTACCATCATTTCTGTACCTTCACCAGCGGCAGCCTCGCCCTTCCTTGTTTCCTCCATCCCCTCCCGCAATCGAATCTTTCTCAAACCTTCTTTTGCGTGCCTTTCTTTTTGGAGAATCATGGACCCTTCCTGTCCCACACCGTTCTTTTGTCGAAAACTTCCAATCTCGAAGCTTACACTGTGCTGTCACGATAGTAACGCTTGCGGCTGGTTCAGGGACTGTGCTTATAGGGTGGGAATGAAACACAGGAAACAAAACGAACAGGATTTGAAGGAGACTGCATGGGAGGTAGGGTTTACCTGCGATCTCTCAATGGCGGAGGGAGCTACGAGTTGCGGGTAGGTGGAAAAGGTAAGTGGACTTGTAGTTTAGGGTGCAAGTATATCAGAGTCTAGGTGTAAATTAGCGTCTTTGCACCCAATGCTGTAAGCATAAGTGGTATATGAAAATATCTACAACAGCAGCAAGAAGAAGACCAATCAAGTGGCGATAAGGACGTCACTTGTCACAAATCCAAGCATCCTATAAGCACAAATCGTTAACAAACCTACCTCACCCAGTCGTTACAGCATTCCAACTCACAGGAGGAAGAACCTTCCCTACCGCCATCAACCTCTCATTCGGCTCCTTCCCCATCCACAATTCCCTGGTTGCATCCAAGCCCTCCTCGATTTCCCAACTTCTGCCTCCCTCCACATACACTGACAGCCCATTGCATTTCTCCGCTTCCTCTTTCCCTTTGCTCTTATGAGTGCCAGCCACGAGACCCAAAGCAATGTTGGCAACATCTTCTGCCGTATTCATGGCCAGGTTGTTCTCGCGGAAGCAGGTAGAGACGGCACGAGTTAGCATGCCTGTGTCCGTAGCGAGGGGGCAGATGGCGTTTATGCGGATGTTGTGAGTTGCAGGGAGGATGTATCGGAGTGTGCGCATGAGGCCAAGGAGACCGTGTTTGGCGGTCTATGGGTGGGGATCGTAGTCAGTGGACGAGTCCCGGACCTGTTACGAGTTCTTTTGGATAAAAAGTTAGGGAAAGAGAGGGACAACGAACAGAGTAGGTGGCGAGGCCAGGGGTTCCTAGGATGCCGGCAGCGGAGGACAAGAGTATGATCGATTTGTCATCGGTAGTTTGGGCGTTGTGGCGGAGGTAGACTGCTGCTATGCGGGCGAAGTAGAGCGGGCCAAGGAGATTGACGTCCAGGACGAGGGTGCTGGGAGGCTGGGCTTTTGCATCAGCTATCAAAGCTCAGGTTATCCTCTCGTCTCTCGGTTATAGCTCAGCACCTGTTCCACGTCTTCAATCGTCAATCCAGAGTCAAAGATATTCCTTTGCTCCATAATGCCTGCAATACCCATGGCATGATCGACCCTTCCGTATGTCTTCAAGGCGAGGCGGAACAAGGCCAGGTTATCTTCGTATTTCGTAACGTCGGTGCGCAGGAACTGAACCTTCTTGCCATCATACTGCGAGGAGACCTTCTCGCCAGACGCTGAGTCGAGATCACCGAAAACGACGAGAGCTCCACGCTTATGGAAGACACCAACGGTAGCAGCGCCAATCCCATTCGCTCCACCTGTTCGAATCAGCCTTGACCTTGAGACAGAAAACAGGCCAAGCAACCAGTCAGCACAACGACCTTGTCTTGCAGATTGCGGAGCTGCTCTAGATCTGGTGCGAATTGGGCCATAATAGCTGTCTCTCTTCAACATCCAACCCAGAAAGGGAACTATGCCTATATGCCTCGGCATCTGAGCTATGATCTGGCATGTTCGCGATTCCAATCATTTACAGTCACCACTGCATTAGTGGGATTGTGTCGTACTGAAAGGCGGGGCCAGCACTCAGGTTTCACTGCTGTGTTGGTCATAATGGCTCAGCTTGGCCCAGTAACGTGCCACCATAACAGAGATCTCCTCGTGTCAATCCGAGCAAGTCCGGCAATACATGGCATTATTGCTTTTCACTCGCGTAAGGTATGTAGTAGATGATGCTGCACGCAGGAAGTTGATCGCGCTAATCAATTAGCGTATGCAGAAAGGTTTAGAATCCTTGGCATTCGTTTTCGCTCTGCCCCACGATGATCCGTTTGTATGAGGAATTTGAAAATCAATCCCATCGCCCCTCAATTGCCCGAAATTGAAGCTATTCAGACCTCTTTGTTTGTTGACGTTCCTGACGTTCTTTCAGCTATGCCGGAATCACTTTCTGTAAGCCTGCGCTTCAAAATGCTACGTCTTCTGCTACTTCATTGAACTCCTTCGACAATCGCTGAAGAGATTCATTGTTGCTCTGCCACTGTATACAATGTTCAAGAGAATCTCTTTATGTATAACTCATCTTTTAGATCTCAATTTCGACTCAAAGACGCTTCTTGAAAGATCTTCAAGATTGCTGAAAATGATCTCATGATCTATCTTGAAGATCAGTTGTAAGTCATGCAGAAAGAGATGATCCGATACATATGAAAGAAGTGAAACATTAACGTGCATCAATTCACGATATCAAGAATTCTGAAGAGAAAAGACTGAAGTATTAAAAAAGAACAGCGTGTAGAAGTCAGACAAAACGATGAGCTTCGTTTGAATTGAATAGCAGACATGCTTCATTTGATGACTGAACAGCTCATGTTCATGAATAAATTCTTATTCAATGAGATCACGAGCTGACATCATCAGATCTATGCTTTCATTGATCAATCAACTCGCTATCAAGTCTTTAAAATGAAAGAACATTGCTGAAGTGTTCTTTCAATTTATATGAAAGATGAATATTTATTCTGCATCGATATTCGCGAAAGTTGATTCAACGATGAGACTTTCTTTCAATGACTAGCAGATGAACTGTTATTTCTATGCAGTTTCTTTTCAACTTCAAAAAGTGTGATCATCATGAATAACATAAATGTTTATTGCAATAGTTGAATTGAAGAATTCATCATTTCACATGAATGTCAAATAAGTTATTTATCTCGTTGAATTGATGATTTATCATTGATATGAATGTCAGATGTGATATTTGTCTCTTTACTCATTGAATTACAATCTCATAGAACTCATCTTCAACGTATTAAAGATCTGAGTTCATAGACATTTTGATGAGACATGATCTCATTTTGAAAACATTTTTGAAGACTTTCTTCATTATGTTAGGGGCCTGTCTAGAGCGAGTCAGATAGAAATGTCATTTAACTAGAAGATAAATGCTAAGGAAGAAAGATAGCTACGGGAAAGAAGCTGGCTACATATGTGTGTTTCTCAGCCGACGCTAGGCCCAATAGAGACTAGTCAAGGTGACGAAGCGAGGATAGGCCTGATAAGGCTAGAAGACTGAGCCTGGCAAGGCTAGAATCGTGACATTATTCTTTCTCTTCGACGATTCATGTTCACATAAATGTATTTCCTGCTCGGCTCAATTGATTGCTCAATCATGATTTCACAGGCTCAGGTCTGTTAAATCGTGATTGATTGAATTGTCGATTAGCGCGATTTGTTCGAATATTGAATATGAAAATCGTCAACGACCTTCTGAGCGTTCATAAATTCGTCGTCATCAGCGTTGTATCAATTGAGATCATTGTCATAGTCATTTCATTTGACTCTATACTGAAGTCGTCTTTGATATCGACGAGAATTCAATATATCATCGATTTCCCACTCGTTTTCGTCGTTTACCACTATTGAACCTGAGAATTCGTTCTTTTGACCAGGCAAGAGATCGTCGACGGCAGAACGAAGCAGGTCAGAATGAAATACATCATAAACACGCATAGACTCTGATAATTTCAGTTTATATGAAGAGTCGACGAGATCTAAATTGATGAAAGAATCGAGCATTTTGTCATCTAGCTTCTTAAAAGATCTCGCTGTAATGATGTTTCTTTCATTCAGAAACATCTTTGATTCGATCTTGTAATCAACTTCTTTTCTATGCTTATTGACTTGTTTCATCATTTGTTCTCGTGTTTTGACTAGCGACTCGCGAGCAAACTTCAGTGTTTTGTTCATATTTTCAGATATATTCTCGGCTTTAGCCGCCTGCAAGCGTTCACAAGAACTTTCATATTCGATGACATCGAGTTCAAAGCTCATACGAGAATGAAAGTCTTTGTTTAGAAAGAAAGAAGTCGAGAAGATGGCTGAGAACAGAGCATTATTGTCGACGAACTCGATCATGACTAGTAGCTTAGCTCAGTCATTCTGCATGTACGAACAGAAGAATCGAAGATATCTTTCGACGTTCTGATTGACTCGTTCACTTTGATCGTCGATCTGAAGATGATAGACTGTGAAGAGTCGAAGATTAATGTCTAGCCTTTTGCAAAGCGACTTTCATAGAATGAAGGTAAATTGAGAGTCTCGATTCGAAACAATGAAATCGAGTAAACCGTGTATTCGATATATTCACTGAAGCATTAGCTCTGCTGTTTTTTCTGCTGTGATTCTCTCGTCATCAGTGAAGCAAGAAATATAATGTCGTTTCTTTAACAGTCTACATATCACTGTTAGTATGATGTTTTTGCCTTTCGAAGAAGATAAGTCGATGATGAAATTCATGACTATGTTCTTTCATCGCTGTTCAAGTATGAGTAGAGAATGTAGTAGTTCATTGAATTTATTTTGAGAAGTCTTTGATCGCTGACAAATGTAGCAGTTTCGAATATATCAATCTATTATCTTTCGCATTGAAGATCAATAGTAGTATCTTCTTATGATCTTCATCGTTCTGAGAATTTCAAGATGATCAATAGAAGATTGATCGTGAACTTTCCGAATTAGCTTCATTTGAAGATGCTCATCGAA